>ERZ1740052.3-NODE-3-length-200675-cov-13.155064_pt1 | contig 200675 bp, 169 predicted proteins | sample MGYA00581750_ERZ1740052 | MGnify/ENA primary metagenome ERZ1740052 (study PRJEB43018, sample SAMN04849743) | marine metagenome | isolation source: floating plastic debris | place: Pacific Ocean | collected 2008-08-30 | study: EMG produced TPA metagenomics assembly...
GTGATTACATAAGTAAAGCTATCGGTACCATTAAAATCAGTATTTGGTGTGTAAATAAAAATCCCATCAGAAGTTTCTGTAATGGTTCCATTAGTTGGAGTACTTAATAAATCATAATCATCACCATCTCCTCCATCTGCTCCTAGGCTATCGTTCGTAGTAACATCTATATTTACTGTTCCATCTTCAACAACAGTTGCTGAATCATCTACTGCCGTTGGAACATTACAAACACTTACTGCATTATTAATTACATTAGAATTTAAAACTAATCCATAATCAACTCCTGTTTCGGTTACTTCACCTACAGAATTTACTGTGGCTGGATCTGAGATTCCGAATTGATCTCCATCGTTACCATCAGCAGTAGTACTATTATACTGCTCGTCTGCATCTGAACATCCATCACCGTCTGAATCTGTATCTAAATGGTTTGGCGTTCCATTTCCATCTGTGTCTAAATTACAATAAACACTGCTAAAAGGTAAATCCTGTCGAGTTATTGTTCCAGGTAATTCATAGTCTAAATCTAATGATTCCCCTCCAGCATTTTCATAAAATAAAACAACTATTTTATGCAAACCTGTTGATAATAAACGATTTCCAGAAACTGTAACTACTCCGTGATCTCCATCATTATCTATAACCTCAACATCATCAATAAATAGTTTCGATCCATCATCAGAAGCTAAGTAGAAATTATAATTACCCGCAGTTGCTATATTAACGTATCCTGTGAATCTGAAGCCATAAGAATCATTCACTTCCCCAATAGAAGCAATAATTGCATCTACGTCAAATGAACCAAAAGTGCCAGTTGCTCCTGCACCTGTAGTTGGAATATTGTCTACTGTTAAACCAGATGGTGTTCCATCATAATACTCGTACGAAATTGTTCCAACACAACTCAATTCTGTGGTATCTAAAATACCATCATTATCATCATCTAAATCACAAGCATCTGGGACACCGTCTGAATCTGCATCAACAGAATCATCAAACCCATTACACGCATCATTAAGATTAATTACCCCATCTCCGTCATCATCACACTGTGAATCAGTGGCAGTATTATCTATGGCGGTACCAATTGGTTGTCCTGATGTTGCTAGATTAGGAATACCATTACTATCAACAGTTCCTGTTATTCTCCCTGCTCCATTTACTTGTGATGCTAAGATGTTTTCTCCTCCTTCTAATGCATCAAAACATCCATCATCATCAGAATCAGAATCTAGATGATTTGGTATACCATCAGAATCTGTATCGTCATAAGTACAATATTCAAAATTGGAAAATAAGAATGTTAGGCTTCCATTATTGGCAATATTATTATCTTGCCTTGCTTTTCTTGTTGCTATTGAAAATGAATTAACAGTTCCTGATATAATTATTGAAGAGTAATTCTGCGCAGGATTTCCACCAACTGTATAAGAAGTTATTGTTGCTGAAGTTGTATTATTGTTAATTATCTCAAATAATTGTCCAGATACATTGGGATCACCAGCATTGGTTCCATCATAATCTGCTTGCGGAGATGTTGAAGTTGGATTTTGTAAGTCCCCAATAAAGACATTATTAGCTCCAGATGGACCTATTGAATTTATTGTTACTTTATCACCTTGATCTATGCCCGACCATCTAAACTCTACATTAGTAACTGGTTGATTAAATGTGAATGTATAAAGCATTTGATCTCCAGCTCCATCATCCATATTATTTGCTTGAACCCTTAAGGAAGTAGTATTCTCAACTTGTAGTTGAGTGAGATTTCCTCCTGTATTTGTAGTTGTTAAATCTACATTTGCACCATCTTGAGTATATATATTATCAATTTGAGCTGGTACTAAAAAGTTACCAGTTGTTCCAACATTTGTAGGTCCTGCAGAGCAATTTAATCCTTCATTTTCGTTTGTTATACCATCATTATCGTTATCATCATCACATCTGTCTGGAGTTCCGTCTCCATCTACATCTGCAGTATCGTCATATCCATTACATACATCACTTGCGTTGGGTACTCCATCTCCATCGTCATCACATTGGCTATCTCTTGTAGAGAAATTTGTAGAGGTTCCTAAACCTTGACCAGAAGTGGCTAAATTAGGGACACCACTTCCGTCTTGTCCTCCTGTTATTCTACCTACTCCATCTACTTGCGTTGATAAAATTCCTTCATCACCTTCCAATGCATCAAAACATCCATCGTTATCAGAATCATTATCCTTGTAATCTGGAGTCCCATCTCCGTCAGTGTCTTTTACTTTACAAAAAGTAATATCTCCGATAGCAAATCCTTGGTTCCCTGACGGAGTAGGATCAACATTCCTATAACGAACTTCAAGCTTTACTATCCATTGTTGGATACCATTAATTATAAAATTGGTATCTACTAAACCACCAGTTACTGTATTTCCTGAAACTATTTGACCATTCGTTGTATATTCTGTTGCCTGTAAGGTGTGTATAGTACCATCAGCACGAGTAAATATAAAATCAACATTATCTGTGAAGTTTCCACCAGAATCTATATCAAAAGCAGTAAAAGCTAAATTAAAAACAGGCTGATCAAATGTAAAAGTGTGTATTGACTCTCCTCTTTCTGGTCGTATTGAACTTTGAAATAGGGTATACGAATCGTTATTAAATTCATCATTTACTCTATATTGAGTAGCGTGGAATATAGAACCTGAACTAACCCTACGTTCTAGTGTTATTCCTACTCCGTTAACATTTATATTCGGATTGGTGGCAACTGGATCGTCTCCAGTAGTTTCGTCAGCTCCTCCGCTGGTGTAAAAAGAATTCCAATCTAAAGTAGAATCACTTCCTGTGCAGCTTCCATATTCAGTTGTATCTAATATACCATCATTATCGTCATCTGAATCCACCTGATCATTGAAACTATCCCCATCAGTATTAGGTATCGTTGAAGTTAATGCTCCACAAGAAATATTTGCTGTCCACCCTGAATTGATAACTGAAAAATCGGATTCAAATTCAAAATACAAAGAGGTACCTGTTGATGTTATTGTTCCTGGGGCTGTCGTTCCATTACAATATGAACCTATTAAAGGAGCCGTTGCATCGACTCCATCATATACTTTTAAAACATCAAAAGCACATTGTCCACCTCCATCTTCAACATCAAACGATGTAAAATTAAAGATTAAACTTCCGCCTGTTGATGAAGTAAAGGTTATGGAATTATTTTCATTATTGGAATAAAATCCAGAAGAACCCCCAGAATCTACAAATGTACCAGAACAAACTGTCTGATTAGGACCTGTAATGCTATACTCTTGAGCCGTAATACTCAATACAGAAAACAGTAAAACTATTAGGGGTAGCTTTACTTTAGAAACGTAGAAGTTTCTCATATGGTAAACTTTTTTATTGAAAACTTAATAACTTACTCTGTAACAAATAAGTACAAAAATTAATAATTAAGGTTTAATAAAAAAGATATATGAAGTAATGCTGTTAATTTCACCCCCTTTTAATATCAATTTATAAATAATTAAATTCTCTTATTTACAAGTTTTCAAAACTTATTTGATATATGGGGGGAAACATTATCGATTACAAATATAGATTATTTTTTAACATTTGTTTATTATTTTTTAAATTTTATTGTTTTGTACCAAAAATAATAAAATACTATTCTATATAAACAAGCAATAATTTAAATCTATTTAAAGAGGTTTGAATAAGGCTATTTCAGCTACCTTTAAAAAACCCCTTAGTAGTTTTAAATAAAAAACACAAGAAAGTCTTAAAACTGCTCTTATCGTTTTTTTAGTGATTTTTATAAAAAATTTCTTTCATTTTTTCGATAACGTAATCTACTTCTTTCAGTGTGGAGAATTTACTAAACGAAAAACGAATGGATGTTTTCGAAATCTCTTCATCTGTTAGAATTTCTTTCAATACATGGGAAACTTTACTTGCTCCACTTTGACATGCACTTCCAGCTGAAGCTGCCACTCCTTTTAAGTCTAGGTTAAATAAAAACATTTTATCTGTTACCGGAAATCTAACATTAACAATAGAATAACTAGTACATAAATCATTATCCAAAATACCATTGGTAGTAATATCTGGAAAGTTCTTTTGTAACTCTGATAAAAAGTACGTTTTCACTTTCAAAATTTCACTTTTGTCAACTTCCATTTCTTTAATAGAAATTTCTAATGCTTTTTGCATTCCTAAAATACCATGCACATTCTCTGTGCTGGATCTGATACCTCTCTCCTGACCTCCTCCTACTATCATTGGTTGTATAAAATAGTTTTTACTGAAATATAAGAACCCTATTCCTTTAGGACCGTGAAACTTATGTGCACTTGCCACAATAAAATCTACCTCAACACTACTTAAATCCAATTCGTAATGCCCAATGACTTGAACAGTATCTGAATGAAATAAAGCTCCGTTTTCTTTACACAATATGGAAACTTCTTTTATAGGAAGTATAGTTCCAATTTCATTGTTTAACATCATTAAACTTACCAATGTTTTCACATTTGGTGATTGTGCCAATTTAATTTCTAAATCTTTCAAATCAATAGAACCATTTCTGTTCACGTCAACAAAACATAATTCTATTTCATACTTATCAGCTAAACTTTCTACGACTTCTAAAACCGCTTTATGTTCTATTTTTGATGTAATAATTCTTTTGACTCCTAAATTTAAGACAGCATTATTTAGTATTAAATTATTTGCTTCTGTTCCGCTAGAGGTAAAAATAAATTGACTCGCTGGCACATTAAAATGACTTGCTATATCTTTTCTGGCTTTCTCTATAGCAACCTTAGCTTTTCTTCCTGTATGATGAGTTGATGATGGGTTACCAAAATTATCTAACATTGATTTTTGCATTACTTTAACCACTTCAGGATGCATTGGTGTTGTTGCAGCATTATCAAAATAAACTGATCTCATATTCAGATATTTAAACTTAAATTTTTATTTATTATGCATTTTGATATACATAAACCTCAGTAGCACCTGCTCCATATTTTTGGAAAGATGCATCATAATATTTTACAGGATATCGTTGTAGCAAATACTGAAGCTCTGTTTTTAACACTCCTTCTCCTACTCCGTGTATAAAAATAATTTTAGATATTTTCTTTTCGACACAATATTCAACTTTTCTTTTGGCTACATCAATTTGCAAAGCTAACATATCGTACTTATCTAACCCTCTTGTAGATTTAACTAACTTTTCAATATGAAGATCAACTTCCATAACAACTTGATTTTTCATCTTCTTCATACCGCTTTTCTTTCTTATAACTTCATCTTCTCTTTTTTGCGCTATGAATTTATTACTATAACTCACCTTATTATCTAACTCATTTTGATCGACATTTATCTTTACCAAATCTTTAACATCAAACCACAACTCCATTCCATCTTCAGAATTGATACGTATATTATTTCCTGATATACTTACTACCTCTCCTTTGATAACGTCGTCTAACACAGCTACTTTATTACCGATTTCTAAACACATAATTAACCTTAATTTAAAAACAAAACCTATTGGTGTTTCTTAATTTTGCCAATATTAAAAATATCTACAAAAATACACTAACCCCCGTAAAAAAATCAATTAAAAAGAATGATTAACATTACTATTAGTACAAAAGATTTTTTTGAAAAGGCTAATCAAGCGATTACAATTTCAAAAGAAAGAGAAAGTTTATTACTTTCTATTGCTGATAAAATCTCAGATGAATACGAAGAAAGAGATAAAATCAACTTAAATTTCATTTGTACTCATAATTCGCGAAGAAGTCAGATAGCTCAAGTTTGGTCATTTTTTGCCGCTGAATATTTTGAACTTCATAATATTTCTTCTTTCTCTGGTGGTACCGAAGTTACTGCTTTTCATAGAAATACAGTAAAGTGCTTACAAAAGGCTGGTTTTGAATTTAATGTTGAAAATTTTTCGCATCAAAATCCCAAATACTTAATTTCTTTCAAGAATTCAAAAAAATCGATTTTTGGATTTTCGAAGACTTATGATAACGAAGCCAATGAATACCCATATTTAGCAATTACAACATGTGATAGTGCAGATGAAAATTGCCCTTTTATCCCTGATGCTATAGACCGGTTTCATTTACCTTACGTAGATCCTAAAATAGCTGATGACACCGATAATCAGAATGAAAAATATTTGGAAACTAGCAAACAAATTGCTGGCGAGATTTACTTAATATTTAAGCATGTTAGCGACACCATCAACAGCTAAACAACTTATTTTTTTTTACACTAAAATAGAAGAGTTTAATTAGAGAAGAGTTTTTCTCCTTTAATTAAACTCTTTATTAATATTACTTTCACTAAAGTTAGTATTGTTATAAAAAAAACACAGATTATATCTACAAAGATTGGATGATTATTTTCCACACCATTAAACCAACTATTGTATAAATAATAGATCATTCCTCCGTTGAGTACCAACATCCCTAAAGGCATAAAAATAGCAATAAAGAAAAATTTAATGATATCTAAACCCGTATACTTTGTAGGTATATTAAAACCATAACAAATACCATACACCATTAATATTGAAGTGAATGACGCCATTAATGCACCACCTAAAAGTAAGAAAATAGAACTTAAAGACGCTGCCACTAATTTATCTTCTTCGTAATTATAAGCAACTCTAATTATTTCTCCAATAGCATATCCTCCTCCTGAAGATATGTTTAACTCCCTATTTATAATTTCGTTATTATTTAATTTGAACTCAACGGTTGGAGTATACATTAATATACTTCTTCCATCGTCATCTTTATCTATCCATTCCCTAACACTTACAACTTTTGCTGAAAACTTTTCTTTTGTGACTATGGTTTCAAACTGACCTATAATTAAAGGAAATATTCCAACGGATAAGGATGTTAACGACCCGTAAACCAGAAATACATAACCATAACTAAAACAACCTACTTTTAATAATTTATTGGAACTATCAGCAAACATTCGTTTGGTAATTTTATAAGACACCAATAAAACAAACAGTAATACTGTAATTATATACGGACTCATTATTGAAGTGGTAATTAATTATATTTCGGTGGTTTTGTCGTAAGGTATGCTTTCCAAAATATGTTCTATACAAGCAATCCTAGCTTCTGTTTTTCTGTTTGCTCTTATAATTTTCCAAGGAGACTGTTCCGTATTTGTTTTCTTGAACATTTTCTTCTTATATATGGTATAATCATCCCATAAATCCTGAGCTCTTTCGTCAACAGCAGTCATCTTCCATTGTTTTAATGGATCTTTTTTTATATCCTCAAAACGCTTTAATTGCTCTTTCTTTGAAATCGACATATATATTTTTACTAATCTGATGCCAGACTGCATGATCATTTTCTCGAAACCATTTACCTGTTTCATGAAAATTTTATATTCGTTTTCAGTACAAAAACCGTTTACTGGTTCTACTACAGCTCTATTATACCAACTTCTATCAAACAGCACTAGCTCTCCTGCTTTTGGAAATTGTTCAACATATCTTTGAAAATACCATTGAGTTTCTTGCTCTTCAGTTGGTTTTGGCAACGCAACTATTCGCATATGACGAGGATTTATTCTTTCTGTAATCCTTCGAATAGCCCCTCCTTTTCCGGCAGCATCTCTTCCTTCAAACAAAACAATAATTCGCTCATTTTCATTAATTGCCCAAGTTTGTAATCTAATGAGCTCTACTTGTAACTCCTCTAGTTTCTCTAAATAATTAACGTATCGTAATGCCTTTTCAACATTGTAAGGTTCTCTTGATAAGATTGATAATAAACCTTCTTTTGAATTTAACTTTTTTGCTTCTTCAGTTGTGAGCTCAACTTTACTTTTCTCTATTTTATTTGTATCCCCTGAATTCATTTAATCGTTTTGGATAATAGATCTGTAATAACGCATTACAACATTCGGATCTGGATTAATATTCGTTAATGTATCATCTTTTCCGTCATAATCAAACTTTGATAATACATGACGTATAGCTTCTAATCGTGCTACCTTTTTGTTATTTGTTTTTATGATTGACCATGGACAGTAAGTAGTATGTGTATTGGTAAACATTTCACTCTTGTAATAAGTATACTTATCCCATAATTCTTGTCCTTTCTTATCAACAGGGCTAAACTTCCAGTGTTTTAATGGATTTCCTTTCCTAGCTTCAAAACGTTTTAACTGTTCTTTCTTTGTAATTGATAACCAAAATTTTATAACAACTACTCCATCTTCGTATAACATGTGTTCAAATTCCGGAACCTGTACAAGAAATTTCTTGTATTGTGCTTCTGAACAAAATCCCATTACAGGTTCTACAACAGCTCTATTATACCAGCTTCTATCAAAAAAAACAATTTCTCCCGGATTTGGTAGTTCTTTAATATATCTTTGAAAATACCATTGTCCCCTTTCAACTTCCGTAGGTTTATTTAAAGCTACTAATCGAGAGGAACGCGGATTGAGGTGCTCCATAAATCTTCGAATATTTCCTCCTTTTCCAGCAGCATCTCTACCTTCAAAAATTACGGCTACTCGTTTTTGACTTTTTGCTATCCATTGTTGAAGTTTAACCAACTCCACTTGTAAGTTTCTTAACTCTTCTTCATAAATAAGTTCTTTTTCAACTTTCTTAAAAGGTATTTCTTTTTCTTTTATTAAATCTAACAGCTCATCATTCGTTTTTATTTTCATAAAATCTTTGGCTGTAAGTTCAGGTTGATTATCCATGAATCTATATTAATTAACTACTAAAATATAAATTCTTAACTATAATGACATTATTTTTTTGTTATTTTGTCGGGTGAAAAAAATAATTGCATTCTTTTTTATCGTATATTCCATATCTTCTTTTTCTCAAAGAAAATATAGCCAGCAATTTAGTATACTTAACGACAATGATTTATACATATCTACAGTACAAGATAGGTATTACACTAATGGACTTTTTCTTTCTTATGATTATTTAAGCAACAAACGAGATAATTATTTATTAAAAAGAATATATAAGATACAAATTGGCCAGAAAATGTATTCTCCTTACAAGGCTAATGTTTCCTCTTTATCGGAACACGACAGGCCCTTTGCGGCATACTTATATGGTGGATTTGGAATGCGTAATTTTTATGCAAATAACACTAGCATTCAACTTTCTGGTGAAATTGGAATTTTAGGACCTTCCGCTAAAGGGCAAGAACTCATGAATTTTATTCACGATATCTATGGCTTCAATCGAGCTGATGGATGGAAATATCAGATTAAAGACGCTTTCGCTTTTAATTTTTCTGCTGATTACACCAAACATATCAACGCTATTTCCAATAAAAATTTTGATGTTAACTGGAAAAACACGTTGAATGTGGGAACTGTTTTTACCGACTTATCAACTGGTTTCCTTAGCAGATTTGGAGTACAATCTTTATCCTCATTTTCAAATAGTATCGCATTCAACAGTAACTTAAACGATGATAATAGCAAGAGCTACAACAATAGTGAGTTCTTTTTCTTTATAAATCCCATGTTACGCTACACCCTTTATGATGCGACTATTCAAGGGAGTTTTTTACATGATAACAATACTGTTACCTACGATGTTAGACCCTTTGTTTTAACAACTACTGCTGGGCTACAGTTTACTGCTAATCGATTTAATTTTGGTTTTTCAGTAACACATCATACTAGAAAATTGGATAACGATCTCGTTCCTAATAGTAACTTCTATGGTAGTATCCTTTTGAACTATCAGTTTAACTAATCAACAATACTTATAAAAGTGTTGATAAATTAATTTTTAAAATTAATGGAATAGAATATCTTTGTATAATCTAAATATTTAATGAAACCAAATGAAATTTATAGTATCTAGCTCACATTTATTAAAACAACTACAAGTTTTAGGTGGTGTAATTAATAGTAACAATACGCTTCCTATCTTAGATAACTTCTTATTAGAGCTTTCTGAAAATCAATTAAAGGCATCTGCCTCTGATTTAGAAACTACAATGAGTGCTTTGGTAAATGTTGAAAGTACCGATACAGGTTCAATAGCTATAAATGCTCGTTTACTATTAGATACGCTAAAAACATTCCCAGATCAGCCTTTAACTTTTAAAACCGAAGGAGAAAACACCATAGAAATTAGCTCTGAACAAGGGAAATATGATATGGCTTTTTACAACGGTGAAGAATTCCCAAAGGCCATTGAATTACCATCGCCTTCTAATACAGCTATTCCTGCTCACATACTTTCTTCTGCAATATCGAAAACAATTTTTGCAGCTGGAAATGATGATTTAAGACCAGTAATGAGTGGTGTGTTTTTTCAATTTAGCTCCAAAGAATTAACTTTTGTTGCTACTGATGCTCATAAGTTAGTAAAATATACAAGAACTGATGTTTCTGCAGACAAAACTGCTGAATTCATTATGCCAAAAAAGCCACTAAATATTTTAAAAAGTATTTTAGGAGGCGCTGAGGATAATGTTGAAATTGAATATAACGATACAAACGCTAAGTTTACTTTTGATAACATTGTTTTAGTATGTCGATTAATTGATGGGAAATACCCAAATTATGAAGCTGTAATTCCAAAAGAGAACCCAAATAAATTGACTGTTGATAGAGCTTCTTTTTTAAACTCCGTTCGTCGTGTTTCGATATTCTCTAGTAAAACGACACACCAAATTCGCCTAAAAATGGCGGGAACAGAATTGAATATCTCTGCGGAAGATTTAGATTATGCTAATAAAGCTGATGAGCGTTTAAACTGTGAATATCAAGGTGATGACATGCAAATTGGTTTTAATTCTCGTTTTTTAAGTGAGATGCTGAATAATTTAAATGCAAACGATGTTCAGGTAGAAATGAGCTTACCAAATAGAGCTGGTATTTTAACTCCTATAGACGGTACAGAAGATGGCGAACATATTACTATGTTAGTTATGCCTGTAATGTTAAATGGATAAAATAGTCCACATATAAAAAATAAGAAAGAAGCACTTAAAGTGCTTCTTTCTTATTTTTGGCTTATACTTGTATTTGATTTTTCGATACCTCCTCTCCCGCTTTTCCGTTTACGTTTTTCTTTTAAAGTTAACTAAACTTCACACATAATTTTTTTGGTCATTTAATGCTCTGGCATTGTAAAATTAACGTGTTCGAAATAAGAAACACAAATGTTAATCCTTTTTTGACAAGGGAGAAAAGATGTATGGAAATATAGTTAAGAACTACACTTTATTTTTTGTCACATCATCTGGTTACACAAAAAGATTAACAGTAAGGCTTATCATTAAACAATAAAAAAGCCAGAATTATAAATAATTCTGGCTCTCAAAAAATTAAAAAAATATTCGAACTAATAATACAACGTTTTTGACACTGTATTTTTAGATCCTGCTCCACCACCATACCAATGCGCCCAATGTATTGTCTTACCGCTTATTGGTGTATATTTAAATGGTGCACTAGGAAAACCTACAGAGTATTCAAAAAACACTTCTAAATTATTAGCATAATTTTCGTGAAATTCAGCTTTATCTTGATAGTAATAATAGTATTTATCACCTACATACTCTACTCTGTAATTTACATCAGTTTGTAATCTATTGTATCCTTTAATATTTTTCCACCAATTCCACCATAGGAATCTTTTCTTTTCTTGTACAGTTGTTTTAGCTCCTATTGAACTGTAAAACTTCCAATATCCATTAAATTGTTTAGCTCTCATTCTGTGGTCATTATCAAAATACTCAAAACCTTTATTCCTTCCAGAAATTAAAGAAGCCTCTTCTTTAGACTGAACATTATTGTGCATATATACCGTTAAGTTTTCGCTAAACTCAATTGTTTTCCCTCTTGAAATTTTAATCCCTTTTTCTTTATATTTATTTTGAAAAATCGTGATATCTTTAGATGAACCTCTAGTATAGGTGTAAACAAAATCCCCATCAATTCTGTAGATTTTATCCTCAATCCCTATTTCACCATTCTCGTTCAATAGAAACAATAACATATCATCTTCTGAAGCTACTTTTGGTAATTCTTCTTCTGTTAATCCTAATTGCTTAGCCTCTTCCGCTGTTGAGTTATACACCAATAATAACGGGATATACCTTCTCTCTTCAGCAAACTCTCTTGCCACGTCTAATAAATCTGTAGTCTGATGTTCTTTTATGAACACTTGTAATTCTTCTGCACTACCAAAGCTAAGTATTCCTTTGTCTTCATTTCTTGAATAAGCAACTTCAGCTATTTGATTATCTGTAGTGTCTGATATAATTTCTTCTTGTTTACAACTAGCAAATATCGAAATTGCTATTGCTATCATTAAAAGTTTTTTCATGATTATTATTTAGTTCATTTTGTTTATAATACCTACTCTCTTGCTTTTCGGTTTCCGCATTTTTTAAGGATGATCAAGCCTTTTTTAACAATTGTCTATTTATTTCTAACAACGGTACAAACATAGTTTTGAGATTACTTTATTTATTCATGGTTACTCCTATTTAAAACACAGGAAAAAACCTTAAAAAAAAACAGGAAACTAACATTGTTACTTTCTTAACTTTTTTTGTTATAATTTTTGACTTTAATAAGTCATAAATAATTGTATTTTTACGTTCTGTAAATACATGAATCGTATGGGTAAAATCATTGCAATAGCAAATCAAAAAGGTGGTGTAGGTAAAACAACTACATCTGTAAATTTAGCTGCCGCCTTGGGAGTTTTAGAAAAAAAAGTTTTATTAATTGATGCCGACCCTCAAGCAAATGCTACGTCTGGTTTAGGTATTGACGTTGAAACTGTAGAAAATGGAACTTACCAAGTATTAGAACATACTGCATCTGTAAAACAAGCTATCGTTAGTACTGACTCTCCTAATGTTGATTTAATACCTGCTCATATTGATTTAGTAGCTATCGAAATAGAACTTGTTGATAAGGTTGAGCGTGAGTATATGTTAAAAAAAGCATTAGCTGAACTTGAAGATGAATACGATTTTATTTTAATAGATTGCGCTCCTTCTCTAGGATTAATTACGTTAAACTCCTTAGTTGCATCAAATGCTGTAATTATTCCTATTCAATGTGAATATTTTGCTTTAGAAGGTTTGGGTAAATTACTAAACACTATTAAAAGTGTTCAAAAAATCCATAATCAAGAATTAGAAATTGAAGGTTTACTATTAACTATGTACGATGCACGTTTGAGACTTTCAAACCAAGTAGTTGACGAAGTTAGAAAACATTTCAGCTCTATGGTTTTTGAAACTATCGTCCATAGAAACATACGTTTAAGCGAAGCACCAAGTTATGGGGAGAGCATAATTTCTTATGACGCAACTAGTAAGGGAGCTGTTAATTATATTAACTTAGCGAATGAAATTATAAACAAGAACTAAATATAAAATGGCAAAAGCAACAAAGAAGCAAGCTTTAGGAAGAGGATTATCAGCTTTGTTAAAAGAAACAGCAGATGTGAATTCAGCATCAGATAAAAATGCTGATAAAGTTGTAGGTAGTATTGTTGAAATTGACTTAAATTTAATAGAAGTAAATCCATATCAACCAAGGACTTATTTTGATGAAGAAGCTTTGCGTGAATTAGCAAGCTCGATAAAAGAACTTGGTGTTATACAACCAATTACCGTTCGAAAATTAGCAGAAGATAAATTTCAGTTGGTTTCTGGAGAACGTAGATTTAGAGCTTCTAAATTAATTGGAAATACAAAAGTACCTGCTTACATACGTATAGCAAATGATCAAGAAATGCTAGAAATGGCATTGGTTGAAAATATTCAAAGAAAAAATCTTGATCCAATTGAAGTTGCTCTTTCTTACCAACGTTTGATTGATGAAATCAAATTAACACAAGAGGAGTTAAGTACTAGAGTCGGTAAAAAACGTTCTACAGTAACAAATTATTTACGTTTGTTGAAATTAGATCCTATTATACAAACTGGTATGCGAGACGGTTTTATTTCCATGGGACATGGTAGAGCACTTATTAATATTGATAGCGAATTAGAGCAATTAAATATTTACGAAAAAATTGTACGCGATAAATTGTCTGTAAGGCAAACTGAAGATTTAGTAAGAGCTTATAAAAATGGGGATGACGCCAAACCTATTACCAAAAAGAAACCTCTACCTGTAGCTATTTCGAGTAGTATAAAAGGATTCCATGATTTCTTTGATGCTAAAGTAGATGTGGCTGTAAATGATAAAGGAAAAGGGAAAATTTCAATTCCGTTTGATTCTATTGAAGACTTTAACAGAATAAAAAAATTATTAAAATAATTGAAACTATATAACTATATATTTCTAGTATTTTTCTTTACAATATCAATTATCAATGCTCAAAAAGATAAAGATACTGTTAAGGTTAAAGAAATTCAGCAATTAAGAATTTCTCCTGTAAAATACAATCCTTTGTCTCCATCAAAAGCGGCTTTTTATTCGGCTGTTTTTCCTGGAGCTGGACAAATATATAACAATCGATATTGGTGGCAGCTCCCGCTCATTTATGGAGGAATGGCTGCAAGCGTATATTTCTACATTGATAATAGTAATGAATACGATCGCTTTAGAACAGCTTTTAAGAGAAGAAAAGCAGGATTATCTGATGAGTTTACAAACCCAGACGGATCTATTTTAATTTCTGACGCAGGTTTAGAGAGTGCTCAAAAACAATTGCGCCAAAATAGAGACTTATCATTATTAACTACGGTTCTTATTTATGTTTTACAAATTGTAGAAGCTAGCGTTACTGCTCATTTACTTCAATTTGATACAGCAGATGATTTATCGATAGCTCCGTATGCAATTCCTGATAGAAATATCACTGAAAGCTCTCCTAATATAGGTTTAACTTTAAAATATTCTTTTTAGTATGAAAATAGCCTTGTTAGGTTACGGAAGAATGGGCAAAGAAATTGAAAAAATTGCCACAGAAAGAGGTCACGAAATCATTATAAAAACATCAGGTAAGGACAACTATGATATTTCATTAGCAGATGTTGCTATTGACTTTAGCACACCCGATGCAGCCTTTAATAACATCTCTAATTGTATTAAGAACACAGTTCCTGTAGTTTCTGGAACCACTGGTTGGTTAGACAAGTATAACGACATAACTACTTTGTGTAAAGTACATAAAGGAAGTTTTATTTATGCGTCTAATTTTAGTTTAGGAGTTAATATTTTCTTTGAGTTAAATCGAAAATTAGCTCAAATGATGCAAACTCAAGAAACTTATAATCTTGAAATCGAAGAAATTCATCACACAAAAAAGTTAGATGCGCCTAGTGGAACTGCTATTACTTTAGCAGAAGATATCATTGAGCATTCCACAAAAAAAGAATGGAGTCTTGATAGTGCTTCTTCAAAAGAAGTTATTCCTATAAAGGCAATTCGTACACCTGATGTTCCGGGTACACATACCATTAATTACAGCTCTGATATAGATACTATTGAAATTAAGCACACTGCTCACAATAGGAAAGGATTTGCTTTAGGAGCAGTTATAGCTGCAGAATGGTTGCAAAATAAAGTTGGTGTATACACAATGAAAGATGTGTTAAACATTAACTAAAAAAAACAAATTACGGTAACAAATAAGTTTAACTATAGACTTATTATTTTATAAGAAACGAAACTAGAAGATTATGTCATTTACAGGATGGTTCATTTTATTTTTAATAATACAAGTAATTCACTTTTTAGGAACTTGGAAACTTTATCTAAAAGCTGATAAGAAAGTATGGGAGGCTGCCATTCCTGTTTATAACGGAATTGTTTTAATGGATATTTTGAAACGCCCTAAATGGTGGATTATCTTTCTGTTTATACCTATAGTAAATTTAATTATGTTTCCTGTAATATGGGTAGAAACTTGTCGTGCTTTCGGCTTTAAAACTACTAAAGATAGTTTATTAGCCATAGTAACACTTGGACTTTACATATTTGTAATTAACTATTCTGATAAAAGTTATTACGACAAAGAAAGGAGCTTAAAATCTCCAACTAAAGCAGGAGAATGGGTTAGTTCGATAGCTTTTGCTGTTATTGCTGCTACCATAGTACATAATTATGTAATTAGACCTTATGTAATTCCTTCTTCTTCACTTGAAAAAACACTTTTAATTGGTGACTATCTTTTTGTAAGTAAATTTCATTATGGATCAAGAGTTCCTATGACTACCGTAGCCTTACCAATGGTTCATGATACTATCCCTGTGCTAAAAACTAAATCTTATTTATTTAGTGATGATTTCGAAAAACGTAAAACGGCTTTTCTTAATAAGTTGCAATTACCATACATGCGTCTTCCTAGTCTTAAGAAGATAAAACGTAATGATATTGTGGTGTTTAATCAGCCTGCGGATACATTATTAGATATGAATAACTTTCATCCGGATAGAAATTATTATAAACCTATTGATAAGAAAACAAACTTAGTAAAGCGTTGTGTCGGTATTCCAGGCGATAGTTTACAAATTAAAGACGGCTATATTTATATTAATGGTAAACGATCAGTTTTACCTGAAAATGCTAAACCTCAATGGTACCATGTTGTTGATACGGAAGGACAGAGATTTAGTGATGCGGCATTACGAAGATATAATGTTAGAAAGTCTGAAATGGGCTCTATAGATGGTAAATATGCATTAAACCTAACTGATGCAGAAGCTGCTGCCATTGCAAAAAACCCTATAGTAAAAAGTGTTACAAAACGTTTACAGCCTGCCGGTGTATATACAGGAAACGTTTTTCCTCATCATCCAAAATACCCTTGGTCTACCGATAATTTCGGACCTATATACATTCCTAAAAAAGGAGCTACAGTCGCTCTAAATGCAGCATCTATTCCTTTTTATAAACGTATCATACAAGAGTATGAAAAGAATGATTTAACCTATTTAAATGATGACATTTATATAAATGGAAAAAAAGTTGATTCATATACTTTTAAACAAGATTATTTTTGGATGATGGGAGATAATCGTCAAAACTCTTTAGATGCAAGAGCTTGGGGTTATGCACCTATGGACCATGTTATTGGAACTCCTGTGATGATTTGGTTTAGTTATGATAATGTTACTAGAAAAATACGATGGGATAGAATGTTCACAACTGTTAGTAATGGAAAATCTAAATCTTACTTTTGGATAGGAATTTTATGTGCAGCTTTGGTGTTATTTTTAGTCTTTAAACCGAAACGCAAGAAAAAAGCTTAATTATTTTGGGACTTTTTATACCTACATACTTTTCGCCTATTTCACAATATACTGCAATTGTTAAATCTGATACTGTTCTTTTTGAATATGAAGATAATTTTCAAAAACAAACGTATAGAAATCGCTGCTATATATACGGTGCCAATGGTAAACTTGCTCTAACAATTCCTGTAAAACATAAAAAAACGACTACACGAAAAAAAACTAAAGATGCTTTAATTGAAAAAGATTTCCCATGGCAAAATCAGCATTTAAAGTCGCTGCGAGCTGCATACAGGACTTCTCCTTATTTCGAATTTTTCGAAGATGATTTAGCTAAAATATTTAATAAAAATTATGTATATTTAATTGATTTAAATATTGACACGTATTTGTTTGTTACTGATGCTCTGCAGATAAGTCAAGACTTCAGAAAAACAGACACTTATGAATTAGCGCCAAAAGTTGATGATTATAGGGATTTTTCAATTGCCAAAAATGGTGTTTCAATAGAAATTAATGAGTATACCCAAATGTTTGACGACAAATATGGGTTTATTTCAAATCTATCTATTTTAGATCTTCTTTTTATGGAAGGGCCAAACGCCTCTTGTATTCTGGAAGATGTTAAGTTGATGCTTTAATTTTTTAATTTTTTGTACATCATTATCATGGAAAATAACTTAATTGTTGATTTCCTTCAGTTTCATATGAAGGAAATTTCACAAGAGTCGATTTCATTGTTTACAGATTTAGTAACATTGAAATTCTTCCCGAAAAATCATGTTATTATTAAGGAGGACATTCCTCTAAGAAAATTTTTCGTTATAAAATCTGGTATTATCGGTAGCTTTTCTAAAGACGCAGATGGAAACAAGGAATTTATTAGAGCCATTCATACTAAAAAAAATGTTTTTGCTAATATTTCTGCTCTAGATGAAAGCAAAGCAACATTAAATAGTTATAAATGCTTAACAGACTGTGAAATTTACGAAGGTAACTTTGTAAAGTTTAAGGAATACATTGATACAAATAAAGAATTCTCTATACTTTATGGTAAAATAATGGAAACATCCTTAGTAAGATCACAAATGCGAATAGATGAATTATCGCTATTAGATGCTACTGAAAGGTACAAAGCTTTAAAGAGTAATATACCCAATATAGAAAACTTAATTCCTCAATACCAAATAGCTTACTATTTGAATATTACTCCTGTACAATTAAGTAGAATTAGAAAAAAATTATACTCTTCGTAAATCTGTAAACATATGTTTACTAATTCTATATAATGTTCACTATATATTTGTAACTGAAATAATCCCTATATTTCATACCCTCTAAAAGACTTGTTTTATTCCCCTAAAAGATTAAAAACAAGTCTTTTTCTATTTGATAATTTTTTTTAACAATTGGTTTATTTGACTTGATATATTCAATTTAATAATCACATACGTGTATATGACTATTATTAGAATACTCTTAAATATGATGTTCAGGAGAGGATGTAATGGAAAATTATATACAATGATTTGAGGCATCGCAAAGTTCCAAAAGTAAAAGATTAAAAACATACTAAATATAATAAGCAATAGTATCTTAGTTTTATTAGTAATTGGGGTCATACCAAACTTTCTATGGACATACGATAATTTAAATGTATTAAAAACAACTATGGTTATTAGCGTTGCTAATGCTAAACCATCCGTATCCATATTTATTCTATGATAAAACACCATATTCAAAAAATACACTAAAACTGCAGATCCTAGACCAGTTAGTAGTGTTATTTTATAATATTTAGAATTTGCTATTATAGAAGTGTTATTACCAAGAAACATATTAAATAATTTACTCAAAGAAATTAATAAAACTGCTATTACCCCATTTTCGTAACCTAATGGCATTACTTTAAACAGCTCTGCTACATTACAGTTTATTAATAAAAAGAATAAACCTCCTATTAATAATAAGTTAATTGAACTCTTTTTGTAAAGACTTTCAACTTCTTTCTCATTATTCTCGTTTAAGGACTTAGATGTTAAAGGTTGTAAAATTTGATTCATCGCTCTACTGGGAGCTTCTATAAAAGAACCTATGAAAACAGCTACTGTATAGTATGCCGCAGCTTCAAAAGTTTCTTTTCCTATAATCATAACTTTATCGATATCTAAAATTAACGCTCCTGCACTACCCGCCAGGATGATGAAAAACGAAAAATAGAGTATCTCTTTGTAATTATGGGGTAAACTGAATGATATATTAGGGAAATATGTAGAAAATGCGTAAAACATCATTATTAGCGTGCGTATGATGTACATTACTGTTAATACATACATAAATTGAGAAGTTTCAATCATCTCAAAAAAAACAGCAAAAAGTAATAACATTATTACTGCACGATTATAAAACTCTTTCAAAAAATTACCTAACACTGTTCGTAATTGAACTTTTGCCCAGGAATAAAAGACTTCAAAATAAGCGCAGCACACGGCAATTATATATATTATTAAAGTATATTTTTTTATTTCTATATTTCCTTCAGCAACAAAATTTTTGACAATAAAATCTTGTATCGAACTCCAAAGAAAACCTATAGGTATTGCAATTAATAATGGTAAAAATATTGCTAAGGTTAAGAATTTATCTTTCTCTTTCTTTTCTTTAAAAGACGAATAAAATTTAACTACTGTATAATGAACTCCTAATGCAATTAATGGCATGATTAGGTTAGCGTAAGCTAGTAAAACTGTTATTACTCCATAGTATTCTTTTCCCAAAAAACGTGGATAAAAAATAATCACATTCAGACCTCCAATTATGAACCCTAAATAAATAATTAATGTATTTTTAAATGATTGCTTTAATACTATTCCCAAATTAACTTGCTATTAAATTTTTAATTAAAATTGATAGTTTTCTCGTCAGATTTTTTCTGTGATATGTCTCTACAAATTCTGTATTTACTTGTAATGTACCCTTCTTATATAAATCGTATAGCTTCAATATTTCTTGTTTTACCTTTGCCTTATTACTAAAATTAGCAGTTGTTCCAGCCTTTGTTTTGTTTAAAATTGCTGCTAAGTCACCGTCTTCTGGCGCAATAGCTAAAATAGGTCTGCCTGCTTGTAAATATTCAAATGTTTTTCCTGGTATCATTTCTTTTGCACTAGGATAATCATTTACCACTATTAATAATACTTGAGCCTTTCTTTGAAATTCCTTGGCTTCAATGTGAGGTACATAGCTTATTCTTACAATATTTTGAAAATTTCTACGCTCAATTTCTTCTTTAAAAAGTGTATCATCTACCTTTCCTATGAGCTTTAATTCTAAATCTGTTGCAAAGTCTTTGTTCTCTTCTGAAAGTTCTTCTAATACTTCCCAAAGGTGTTTAGGATTACGTTCTGAATTCATAGAACCGATATGAGTTATCGAAAACTTGTCATCTAAAGTCTCTTCTTTAAAAATACCTTCTTCTGTATCGAAACCATTCGTTATAACATCAATATTACTATTAAAGGATTCATATTTCTTTTTTGCATGGTTGCTAACCATTAAAACTTGATCCGCACTTCTTACTACTTTCTCTTCCATAGAGAAATGTTTTTTTCGCGCTCTTTTTGTTAATGGTAATAAATGAAAATAATCAATACTTGTCCAAGGATCTCTGAAATCTGCTAACCATTTTAAACCTAAGTCTTTTTTTAGTTTGGCGCCAATAAGATGCAAACTGTGGGGCGGACCAGTAGTTATAATAGCATCTACATGATTATTTTCTGTATATTCTTTTATTTTTCTAACCGCTGGCTTCACCCAAAACATTCTAGCGTCTGGTATAAAATAATTCGCGCGTATGTAAAGTAGTATTTTAGCGAAAAAAGATGGATTAGGATCTAAAAAACCTGCACTCTTCTGTGTTTCACTCTTTTTTAGTTTAGCTACAATGGTGTTCGGCTCGAATATAGGACATTTAATAACTTCTATTCCAGAAGGAATATCTGTTTTTAAAGTTTCATCAATAGTTGGATAGTATGGGTTTTCAGCAGTAAAAACTACAGGTTCAATACCAAAGTCTCTTAAGTATTTAACAAACTTAAGCCAACGTTGAACTCCAGGTCCACCAGCTGGTGGCCAATAATATGTTACAATTAGTACTTTCACTATAAATTTTTATATAGATTGATAAGTTGCTCGGAAGTTTTATCCCAAGTAAAATGATTTTTGATAAAACTAGCTCCTTTAGTTCCCAATGAATCTCTCAATGTTTTATCATGATATAAGGTGAGTAACTTATCTGTAAAGTCTTTTACATCTTCAGCAACATGCACTAATCCAGATCCGTGCTGCTCCACCACTTTCTTTTGAGCAGTTGCGTCGCTTACCAAAACAGGTTTTCCCATGCTCATATATTGAAATATCTTGTTAGCATAAGTAGTATCGTGATGAATATTTCTATGTAGTGGCGATACGCATACATCCGAAATTTCAATCCAACTTCGGAATGTTTTATCATTCTGCCACCCCATCAATACTACCTGTTTTTGTAGGTTATATTCATGAATCATTTTCTCTAAATAACGACTTTCTTTCCCTACAATTACAAATTTAATATTCTTTATTTTTTCTTCTTTCTCAATATTAATAATACCATCAACTACAGTTTTTAATCCTCTTCTTGTTCCAGTATCTCCTAAATATAATACAATAAAATCTTCTGGTTGTTTATTAAAAGAGATTGGCAATGCTTCATTTCCTTCGAAAAATGAAGTACGTATTGTATTGGGTACTACTATTATTTTATCTTTATTAACTCCTACCCTATCTACTAATTCTTGTTTTGCATCTTCTGTGACCACTACCACTTTCGATGACTTCTTTACAAACTCCTCTTCCTTTTTTTTCCATTTTGAAATAGATATCAATAATTTACCAAGAGGTTTTTGAAGATGCGGATAAAATCGCATTATTTCTGGCCTATTTTCATGTAAATCTAAGGTAGTCGGCAAATTCGCTTTCTTATTGGCTAAAAAAGCTGCTTCTGCTATTCTTATATCATGAATATGAATAGCTTCAATTTTATTTTTTGTGATGAAATCTTTTATTTTAGACTTCATTAGTATTGAGTATAAAGGTATTGTATAAGCTAAAGCAGATAATTTATATTCTAATTCGTTTGTTTTATATCTTCTAACCTCAATCCCTTGAATATTTTCTTCTTTCTCTTCATTTCCATAAGTCAAACAAAATAAGAAAACAGTATGACCAGATTTTATTAATTCTATCGCTTCATTCTCTACTCTTGGATCTGGTGGATATACATTATCCAATATCATTCCTATTCTCATATTTTCTCGCTTCGTTCAGCATAAACCGCATAATATCTAGGTGTAAACCTTCTTAAAATTGGTCGAATTCCAATTTTGTGGATAGGGTTAATCCATTTCTCAGTTTGCTTAATATTCCAACCTGATTTTTCTAAAAGCCAATCGAATTGCCAGTCTTCAAATTCGTGATAATGTCTATCCCACATATCTGTTTTACTTCTGTAAGCAGAAGAAAACCATAGCTTTAATGGTACGGTAGTTAGTATTTTATCACATTCTATTGCTCTAAGAACATTAAAAGGTGCTATTAAATGCTCGAAAATTTCGAACGAAGTAACAGCGTCTATTTTATAATTCTTAACAATTTCTGGAAGAAGATCAAGATCTTCTCCGTTAGTATTAAGAACAGTATAACCATGCTCTTCCATGATTTCGCTAAAAGGATTTCTAACTCCCAAATCTAAAATGGTTGCTGGTGCTGGAATTACCCTTTTCAGTAAATCTAAGGTTTTATTATATCTGTACTTCGGTAGTTTACTATACATCTGGTGATAATTTCTTTATAAAGATTTCTTTGTATTGAATGATTTCTTTGTGAAGAAAAACCAACCAAGAGGGATTAAGACTATTAGTATATAAAATATATTGGATATTATATTCCCTTGTTGAATTACTTGAGGCTCAAATTTAAAAGTAATAGCATGAGTTCCTTTTGGGATTTTCATACCTCTTAGAACATAATTCACTCTATAATGGGGTTGCAGTACGTCGTCGATATATGCATTCCATCCGTCTTCATAATATATTTCAGAAAAAACTGCAAATTGATCTTTACTTGACTTGCTTTCGTAAATTAAATGGTTGGATTTGTAACTTTTTAAAACAATACTAGCTAAAGAATCTTTTTCAAAACTAGTTTGCATGTTTTCAGCATCTTTCTTTCTTATAACAGCTTCAACTTTCGTGTTCAAACTATCTAATGCTTTAATTTCCTTATTAGCTGAATCAACTACCTTTAATTTTCTAATAAACCAGGCATTTCCATTGGCTTCTTTATTTTCTTGAACTTCAGTCTCGCTGCCGATAAAATACTTCGCATTCAACATGTTTAAAGCCTCCAAATTATTTTTAGCAATCTGGTATTCAAATAATTCAAGATATCGCATCATTTTGGCTGCATGATATCCTCCTATAGACTTATGAAAATAAGAAGTTCGAGCTTCATTCATTAAATTACCTGAAAAATTAGCCACTCTGTAATGTGAAGTATCTTTCAATATTTTTTTATCTGCTTCATTGGCTCTAAAAGGTTTTTCAACGTTTCTGGCTGAAGTAAAATCTTCTTTATTTACATAATTTAAATCTATCGTTAATAAATCAAAAAGTACGAACACCAGCAACAAAAGTAAAACTGGAAGCTTTTGTATTTTATTTTTTAAGAACATCCACAAAACACCGCCTGCAAATACAATTAGAATTATTGATCGTATACTATCATTGAACAACAATGACTTCCTGTCACTAATTAATGCTTCTATTAAAGTTGGAAGTTCTCTATATTGTTGATCTCTTAATCCTTCAAATGTAGACGACATATGCGCTAGTAAAAACCCTAGAATTACTATTCCTCCACTCGTTATTGCTGCATATTTTAATCTAAGTATTTTTTCTTCGATAGTTAATTTGGAGGTAAAAAATTCACGCAGTCCAAGGATTCCTAAAATAGGTATACAAAGCTCTGCTATTACCTGTATTGAAGAAACGGCTCTAAATTTATTATATAACGGAATGTAATCAATAAAAAAATTAGTTATTGCTGGGAAATTTTTCCCCCAACTTAATAGAATGGATAAACTTATTGATGCTAACAACCATTTTACAAATTTGTTGTTTGCGTTAAATATTATAAAGCATAACATCAGAACGATAAGAATCTCAACTAATGTTGTTGCTAATGGAAAATCTTTAGAATGTAAAAACAATCGCACTAATATAAAAATAATTGATGCTAATGAAGCAACTCCTTTCAAACTAAAAATATTAACTTTTTTTTCTGTATATTCAAATAAAAAGATAGCCAATATGAAAAGAAAAAATACAACAACACCAATATAGGCTGGTGCTTCAATTATTGGCTGATCTCCCCAATAAGTTAATACTTGTTTAGAATAATCCTCTGCGACACTAGTTCCTGCATTTTCTTCTAAAACTTTATAAAAATTCGAGTTTGGACCTAACTCTTCCACGGTTCCTCCTCCCATGAAACGAGGTACGATAAGATTAAATGTTTCTAATTTACCATAACTATATTCAGTAATATAGCTTTTATCTAGCCCTGTTGCTTTCTCTTTAGGAGTTCCATCTGGATTAATTGTAAGTTCTGATTTCCCTCTGGTACTATAGTCTGCATATTCTTTTGTAGATAATAATCGCGAAGCATTTGTTCCCAAGCCTAAAAAAGAAGCGACGCATATTATCGCTACTTGTTTTGCAAATATTGGTAATGATTTTGTTTTAAAAGCTTCAAGTGCCTCTACAATCCCTAGAATTAATAAACAAAAAACTAAGTAATAGGTCATCTGTATGTGGTTGGCGGCTATTTCTAGTGCCATGGCAATTGCCGTTATTATGAAACCAAGTAAATATCGTTTCTGAAAAACATATAAAACTCCTGCAAGTACTGCAGGCATATAAGCTATCGCGTGGGCTTTAGCATTGTGGCCAGCTCCAAAAATAATTATTAAATAAGTGGAAAAACCGAATGATAAACTTCCTAAAACAGCCAGTTTCCACTCTACTTTTAATGCCATCATTAGTAGAAAAAACCCTATAAAATATAGGAACAAATAGTCTGCTGGTCTTGGTAAGAAACGTAATTTATAATCCAATTCTTTTATTAGATCATTAGGAAACCTTGCTCCTACTTGATATGCTGGCATTCCGCTAAAGGCGTTTCCTATCCAATAAGGTTCTGACTTTTCCTCTGCTCTGAAATTATTCATTTCTTTAGCCATTCCTATGTACTGACTAATATCACTCTGCTTGATTTGTTTTCCGCTTAAAACAGGATTAAAATACAATAATGCCGCAATAACAAATAAAATAATAGTACCAAAGTATGGTAAGTATTTCGTTAATTTCATAGCTAATCTATTTCTTCGAAGTCAATATATTCTCCAACAGAGTCGTTACTTCCATCTTTTTTGTTTGGTTTTTTATCAATTACCGTTTCTCCAACCTTAACGTCTGGTTTTTTAGATGCTTGATACTGTTTGTTGTATTTTTTTTGCATTTTCTCAACAGCTTTCCTCATTAAATGAGGAGCGAAGAGTTTTACTAGAAATTTAAATACGTAATAAACTAGTAATATGATGAGTAAAGTTCTTAAAAAATTCATTGGACCTGCTTGATGCATTTCTATCATAAAAATTATTTCACTAAAAACTCTCAAAAATAACAATTTGACACAAAACCTGACGTTAATAGTTTGGTAAACTTATATGATTAATAATTTTACTGTATGTTTGTAATAGTGTAAATTGTTTGCGTTGAATATGATTAAAAGAGTTTTTGGTATAGTTTTTTTATGTTGTTATACCACTATTGTAGCACAATATACTGAAGTTATTAATTCTAACAAACCTGGTTTTTCAGAAAGCCCGTATAGTGTTGGTGTTGGTGTTTATCAGTTAGAAGGTAGTTTCTTCTACCGAAAAGCTAACGCGGTACCTACTTTTAGTAACCCACGTGCCAGTGGTTTAGAATTACACTATAGAATGGGGCTTATTGATGAAGCCTTAGAATTTAACCTTACAACTTCAATACAAGATAGCCAATTTGCCTTTAGTAATGTATTTGAATCTTCTTATGATGAAATCGGCTTAGGTCAACTTACACTTGGTGCAAAATACTTGGTATATAAACCAAAGTATGCAGATAAATCAAAAGAAATTCGAAGTTGGAGGAGAAGACATGCTTTTGATTGGAGAAGATGGATTCCACATGTTGCAGTTTATGGTGGTGTTAATTTTGGTTCGGTTTTAAATGATTTTCATTCTAGAGGTGGTATTACACCTAAAGTTGGTGTTTTACTACAAAATGAATTTTCTGATAAACTAAATGTAGTCACTAATATTTACTATAATTATATAGGTGGTGAATATCCTGAGTTCTCATATATAGTTACTGGTACTTATAATTTAAATGAAAAATGGTCTGTTTTCGGAGAACATCAAGCACTTTTCAACGCACAGGAAAAACAAAGTAACTTGGGTGTAGGAGCTGCTTATTTGTTTAATGAAAATTTACAAATAAATTCATCTGTAAGAGGTACGTTTCAAGACGATAGCCCCGGTGTATATACAAGCTTAGGAGTTTCATACAGGTTAGACAGACATATTGATAATTTTGCAGAACTTGATGAATTTGGTAATAAGATAGAAGATGATGAAGTACAAACGTATAACAAAGGCTTTTTTGGAAGATTAATTGATAAGATTAAAAATATCTTTAAAAAGAAGGAAGACACAACGTACAACCCTGAAGGAGAAGACGCAAATACTAAAGACAAAGAAACCAATACATCTAAAGATGGTAGAGTACGTCAAAAATCAATTTTAGACGACCTAACCAAGAAAGATAAAAAAGCTAAGAAAAAGACGATTAAAGAGAAAAAGAAAGCTAGCAGAAAACAAAAGCGAAAAGAAGAAAAAGCAAAAAAGAAGCTTGAAAAAGAAAAAAGAAAAGAAGAAAAACGTAAGCTTAAAGAACAAGAAAAATTAGAAAAAGAGATTAAAGAGTTAGAAGAAGAAATTAGGAAAGAAGAGGAAGAAAAGAAGAAAGAAGAGGAAAAGAAAAAAGACGGAAATAAAAAAGATGAAGAAGATGAAAAAGATGACAACTAGATAATATACATTTGTTGTATGATTACATTACAGGAAATACAAACTAAAAAGGAAATGAAACAATTTGTTTTATTTCCTTTTTCTTTATATAAGAATAATCCATATTGGGTACCTCCTATTATCAAAGATGAAATCGACAGTTTTGATAAAACTAAAAATCCTGTTTTTGATAATGCTAACGCTTACTTTTTTGTTGCAAAAAAAGATGCTAAAATTGTAGGTAGAATAATCGCCATTATCAATACGTATGAAACCGAAAAACAGGGTATTAAAAAAATGCGATTTGGTTGGTTTGATGTTATAGACGACTTGGAGGTAACAAAAGTTCTCATTAACAAAGTTAAAGAAATTGGAAAAGCACATAACCTTGAATACATCGAGGGACCTGTTGGTTTTAATAATTTAGATAAAACTGGAGTCTTAACTGAAGGATTTAATGAATTGGGTACTATGATTACATGGTACAACCATCCTTACTATAAAGATCATTTAGAAAAACTCGGTTTCGTGAAAGAAAAAGAATATTACGAGAATAAATTTCTGTTTGACAATATCAATATAGCTAAGTATGCGAAAGCAAGTAGCATTATAAAAAGACGATATAAACTTAAAGCCCTAAATTTTAAGTCAACTAAAGCGATCATGCCTTATGTCGATGAAATGTTTGAATTGTTTAGTAAATCTTACTCAAAATTATCTACGTATGTACCAATCTCTGACGCTCAAGTTCAGTACTTCAAAAAGAAGTATATAAGCTTCATTAATCCGGGTTATATTAAGTTTGTTATCAACGAACATAATAAACTAGTTGCTTTTGCTATCGTAATGCCATCCTTCTCAAAAGCACTACAGAAAGCTAATGGTAAGCTATTCCCTTTTGGACTATTTCACTTATTAAATGCTCGAAAAAATTCTAAAGATGTTACTTTTTACTTAATTGGAGTAGATCCTGATTATCAGAATAAAGGTCTAACTGCAATCATTTTTGAAGAATACCATAAGTTCTTCAAACCTAAAGGTATACAAAATTGTATTCGAACACCTGAATTATCTGACAACGAAGCGATTAAGAAATTATGGCTAGATTTTAGTCCTGTTACACATAAAAAAAGAAGAACCTACAGATTAAATTTATAATGCAACTTTTTTACAATCCAAATATTACTGAAAACACAAAGGAAATTTTATTTACGAAGGAAGAAAGTAGGCATATTGTTAGAGTTCTTCGTAAAAAAGAAGAAGATCTTTTGAAAATCACTAATGGTAAAAATTACCTTTTTACTGCCAAAATTATAATTGCAAACGATAAAAAGTGTGCTGCTATAATCGTAGAAACTGAGTACAAAAAAAAATCCTGGAATTATAATTTACATATAGCAATAGCCCCTACTAAAAATATTGATAGACTAGAGTGGTTTCTTGAAAAAGCCACTGAAATTGGAATTGATGAAATAACACCAATAATTTGTCAAAACTCTGAACGAAAAATTGTCAAGCATGATCGACTAGAAAAAATTATGTTATCTGCTATGAAACAGTCATTAAAATACAATGCTCCTATTTTACACCCAACTACAAAATTTTCAGATTTTATAAATTCTCATGAAAATACTAGTTCCATACATATCGCACACTGCAGGGAGAGTTATAAAACACCTTTAAAACAACTTAATGACTTACCAAATAAGGTTACCATTTTAATAGGTCCAGAAGGTGATTTTTCTGAAAAAGAAGTTTTAGAGGCTTTAAAAACTGGTGCAACACCCATTTCCTTAGGAACAAGCCGTTTAAGGACTGAAACTGCCGCTTTAGTAGCTGTGCATAGCATAAATTTTATGAAAAATTAATGTTTCCCATATCACTAATTATTGATAAAATCAAGTTTTAATTCCTAATATATTTTGCTAACTTTAGGTTTCTGTAATTAAAGAATTTTAAATCAAACTTTATATTGACTACTGCTGATTTCTTTAATATATTCCTATTGGTTAGTGCTATACATGGATTTGCATTGAGCCTCATCATGTTTTTTTCAAGAAATGGAAAAGACAAGAGCCTCTTTTTTCTAAACCTAATGATTCTAACAATATCATTAAATAATTTCCAATCCTGGGCCTTAGAAAGAAATCTTTTTCAGCATAAATTTATGCTCGATTATATTCAAATACCTTGGCATTTTTTAAGCGCTCCATTTTTTTATGCATTTTTGATTCATTATTTAGATATTTCAGATAAGTCTAGAAGACTATTAAAATATTTTTTACTGATTTTTAGCTTACTCTGTGTTGCTCAAATTAGTTTTGTTGTTTACTATTCTGGATCTAGAACAAACGAAGAATTGAGTTATATATATGAGAAATATACATCGATTGAAGAAGTTGTTAGCTTTCTTGGTTCTATAAGTATTTTCGTATACTCGTTTTACATACTTAAAAACAAAGAGAAATTATTTACTAAAATTTTAACTTACGATAATCTAAAGTGGATTTTTAATTTCTTTAGACTCACGCTACTTGTTTATGTTTTATGGATTTTTGCATTAGTTATTAAGTTTTATTTAAACTTCACTGGTTTCATTTACTCTTATTATCCATTACGAATCTCTACAACTATAATTATTTTTATTCTTGGTTATCAAGGCTTAAAGTATATCCGTATTTTAAAAGAACGTAAACATTTAAGAGAGGATATTAATGAAGAAACAGTACAAGCTCAATACAGTCATTCAAAAGAAGTTCAAAATGATGAAGGTGATCCAACTAAATTTGAGTCTCAATTTTTAGTAGTTGATGATTATATAAAATCAAACAGAAAATTCCTTCAACCTAAATACACACTTCATAATCTATCAAAGGATTTAGAGATGGGATCTAGTACTTTATCTGCTATAATAAATAGTAGCGCTAAGAAAAGTTTTGTTGATTACATTAACGAAATGAGAGTGAAGCAGGCAAAAAAATTCTTACTCGATCCAAAATACGAAGGATATACGATTGCTTCTGTTGGATTAGAGTCTGGTTTTAACTCAAAATCTGCTTTCTATGACGTTTTTAAGAAACATGCTGGATGTACGCCGTTAGCTTATAAAAAAATCAAAGAGAAGTCTGAAGACGACTAAAAAAGTATTCACTAATTAGTCCGAAAACATCTAATTTGGATGATTTGGGAATGAGTAAATACATTGACCTCATATATTAGCCCCCAGGTTTCAATTCGATAAGCTGTGATAATATTATTTAGTCTATCGATTGTATCTAATCAAAAATATGTAGAGAGCTCATTTGTTCTCTATGAAAGAGGAAAAGTCTAACACTGTTTAAAAACAGTGTTTTTTTTTGAATAAACTTGTCCTAAAACATCCAAATTAGACGTTTCAGGAATCATAAACTACTTAATACCAGTATATTTGTAAACGAAAACTTACATAACCAGTAAATATTTTTAGGGATAATTATTTACTACTTTACTTCACGAACAAAAAGCACTATATCAGAAGGGAGATAGTGCTTTTTTTATTTCTTATTCCTATCTTGCTTTCAAATAGCAATCATGAAAATACAGTTCAAATTATTTTTACTATTTCTAATAACAATCAATTTTTTGTCAAATGCACAGCAAATTGCTACTATGAAATATAGCGGTGGTGGAGATTGGTATGCTAATCCTACTTCATTACCTAATCTTATCAACTTTACCAATAAGTTTTGTAAGATGGCTATTGATAAGAATATTGCGACTGTAACACCTAGTGACGAAGATATTTTTAATTACCCAATTGTTTTCTTAACCGGGCATGGAAATATTATTTTTAACGATTCCGATATTCAAAACCTTAGAAACTATCTTACTTCTGGTGGATTCATTCATGTTTCAGATAATTATGGTCTCGATAAATTTATACGAAGAGAAATTAAAAAGTTATTTCCTAAATTGGAACTAACTGAAATACCATCAAATCATCCTATATATAATCAAACCTTCAAATTCCCTAACGGATTACCTAAGATTCACGAACATGATAAAAAATCGCCGCAAGGTTATGGAGTTTTCTATAACAATAGACTTGTACTCTTTTACGATTATGAAAGTGATTTAAGCGATGGTTGGGAAGATAGAGAAGTCCATAACAACCCTGAAAATATTAGACGCAAAGCATTAAGTATGGGAGCTAATATTATTGAATACACATTCAAAAATTAAGCTATTATTCTGCTTCTTTACAGAAAACTATTTGAACACACGACATATAATCTCACTTGTTTCAATATCAAATAATTGTCACGTAATAATTTTAATTAACGAACCTTTCTTCTATTCCCCTATAATTAGTTCTTGTAATTTCTTGTTTTTGAAACCGCACTGAACTGTTAACTTAATACTTCTAGTATTCTATTAAAATATTCTGTATTTTTTTTGAAGTGAAGAGTCTTTATTACTTCTTTTAACTAGTAATTATATCCTCTGTTTAAAACATTTTAGTAATCTTTGTGTGATTATTAACTAAATGTACTAATTAGGCTTTAAGAACACTCTAATCTATATTTCTCCATTAGTATAGCTAGTTCTTCTTTGTCCTAAGATACTCTTTTCTTACGAAGATTATTTTATGTGTTACAATTCTATTAGGGTTATGCAAGTTTTCACTATTAAATTAATTTACAATAGCTTCTTGAATTACTTTCTGGATTTTAGTTCTTACATTGCTTTTTACTAATTTCCTATTTCGCATAGTTGGGTACACTCTATTCGACAAGAATACATACAATATACCGCTGTCAGGGTCTGCCCAAGTATACGTTCCAGTAAATCCACTATGACCGAAACTATTATCTGAAACGCAACCACATGTAGGTTTTTCTTTTGGGTTTATTTGTGGTTTATCGAAACCTAAGCCTCTTCGATTTCTAACCTCTGGATAATATCTTTTATTAAATTTATCAATAGTTTCAGGTTTCAAATATTCAACACCTCCGTAACTACCTCCTTGCAAATACATTTGCATAATCTTTGCCACATCATTTGCATTTGCGAATAATCCAGCATGTCCTCCTACTCCACCAAGCATTGCTGCACCCATATCGTGTACATATCCTCTCAATAATTGATTTCTGTAGTAATCGTCATTTTCAGTTGGAACTACCTCTTTCCAATTGAACTTTTTTAATGGTAGGTATGATGTTCTATTTAATCCTAATGATTTATAAAATTCACTTTCTACCACTTTATCTAGAGTTCTTTTATATTTTCTTTCGATTATATCTTTCAAAATATAATATCCTAAATCGCTGTACTTATATCCAACTCGATCTCTTAAATCGGATTCTTTAATTTTTTCTTTGATCGAATCTCTATAAGAATTGTTCAAATACAAATTCTTGGCTACCTTTATACTATAATTTTTCGACTTCTTCTTACGATAGTATTCTTTCAAAATTTTTCCTGATATAGAATCTAAAGTACTCGTATAAAATGGTATCCATGACTTTAGTCTTGCGTAATGCGATAGAATTTGCTTCAAATTCAGTCCATCCTTATTACTTTCGCTGTAATTAGGTAGTAAATTTTCTAAATCGGAAAATAAGGATAACTTTTTATTCTCTTCCAACTTCATTACAACTGGTAGCGTTGCTAAAATTTTAGTTAAAGAAGCTAAATCATAAATATCTGACTTTTTAACACGTCTTCTTTTTGAGTCTGTTTGATAGCCAAAAGTTTTATGATAAAAAACTTTCCCATGACGTGCGATAAGTATTTGTCCTCCTGGCGTCATTTTCTGTTTCAAAATTGTATCGATATATTGGTCTACGTCGTGAAGCTTTTGAGACGAAACACCTACTTCCTCTGGTATTGTATATTGTAACCTATGTAACTCTTTTAAGGTAAAACCATCTCCAACTTTGAAATCTTCGTGTATACTAACTGGTAATTTACCTGTAATTGGTATAGCACCGAAAAGAGCCTGTGCCGATAATTCTTGTGCTAACTTACTATTTTGATAAGATACTATTATACTTTCTATATTTGTAAAAGTCTTGATTTTTAATAAGCTGTACGGATTAGCAAAAACATCTAAAATAACATTATTCTCTCTAGCTATTTCCTGTAACCATACTAAGTCTTTATTAGAAAACTTGTATGATTTCCATGGATTTGCATTCGATTTATGAAATCCTATTATAACAACATTGTACTTTTTAAGCTTCTTTTGAAGGTTGGCAATATGTTTATCGGAAACAACATCTACTTTAGTATAGTTCTTAAGCATCTCTACAAAATCACTTCCTTTACTATCTCCTAAAGAAACATATGCTATTTTCTTATTTTCTAGATATTTTATTGGTAGATTCCCTTTAGTATCTCTTATAATACTTATCGAATTTTTAATTAGTTTTCGATGTAAAACTTCATCTTCGATCGTATTTAATTCTGAAATTAGATTTTCTTCAACTATTGGTTTATACTTATGTAATCCTACTAAATATTTTGCTTTAAGTATTTTTGATACCGATAGATTTAATCGTTCTTGACTTAAAGTCCCTTTATCTAATGAACTTTTGAATAACGCTACTGTATTTGGAATGTCTTGAGGAATTAACAACATGTCATTTCCTGCTAGGAAAGTAGCCAAATTAATTTCAGCTGCTGTTGCATAATCTGCAGCTCCTTTCATATTAAGTCCATCGGTTAATATTAATCCTTGAAAACCTAGCTTTTCTTGTAATAAATCAGTTACTACGTTCTTAGACAACGATGAAGGTAAATTTGTATTTGGTTCTAGGGAAGGAATACTTAAATGTGCAGTCATAACACTTGCCACACCAGCATCGAACTGTTTTCTAAATGGATAGAGTTCAATAGAATCTATTCGTTCTTTAGAAAAATTAATCGTTGGCAGCATTTTGTGAGAATCGGTAGCTGTATCTCCATGTCCAGGAAAATGTTTGGCATTTGCCAAAACACCTACACTCTGCATTCCTTTTGTAAATGCTACTGATTTTCTAGCTACATTCTCCTTCTCTTCTCCAAATGAACGGTTACCTATAATAGGATTGTTCGCATTAGTATTGATGTCGACCACAGGAGCAAAATTCATATGAATTCCAACACGCTTACATTGTTCTCCTATTCGTTTACCTAGACTTTCTATTAGAGAATCATTTTGAATTGCTCCTAGTGTCATATTCCATGGAAATCGATATGTATTTTTCAATCGCATGTCTAAGCCCCATTCTCCATCAAAACCAATTAATAATGGAACTTTTTTCGTTAATTTTTGATACGCATTTGTAAGTTTTACTTGTTTCTCAGGAGTTCCTTTCATAAAGATTAGGTTACCAACATGATATTTTGTTATCATGCTAGCAATTTGGCGTTCATGCTTAGCTTCTCTATTAGAATATGCTTGTATCATGAACAATTGACCTATTTTTTCTTCAACGGTCATATTCTTCATTATACTATCTACCCATTGCTTCTGCTTAACATAATCCTTAGTTCTCAAGGGGTCTATTTGCTGTGCGTTAATTACATTAACAAATAGTATTGCTAAAATTATTATCTTTTCCTTCATAAAATCTTTCAAGAGTTGTTACCCAATAACTTTTCCTTTTTTCTCTAAGAAAAAGTTACTTTACAAAAATTTTTAAAACAATTCTTATACCAAAAAACGATTATGCCAACTTTCTTGTGCAGAAACCTCCCATTTACTATCTACTTCCTCTTTGGTATTTATCATATTGTTAAATACAATCGTTTCTTTAGTTATTTTTTGATTTTTAGCATACTCTTGAAAAACAGGCAATTTCACAACGTTTATATTCTCTCCATCTTTAAATGATATATTCATTTTATCCATTAGATCTACTCTGAACTCTTCTTCAAGTGATTTAACGAAACGAACAGATGCGTCTATCGAGCATCCAGATGCTGAGTTGAAATTTTCGTCAATTGCTAATATGATGAATTGATTATATCTTAAGGTAAATGATCCTTTTAAATCATCTCCATGCCTTGTCCATTGATCAATAAACAAGATTGCTTTCGCTGATATGATTTCTATTTCTTCTTGAGTAAATTCTCTATCTGCTTGGTATACCCAAACTCTTGCATTACCCGGTAAATCTTTATAATCTACATACATGATGTTACTCTCTTTTAATTTATTGAATTTGATTGAAGCTATTTTTCTAGCTTATCTCATATTAAATTTTGCTTGCAGTGCTTTTAACTTATCCTCATCGGACATGTTATCTTGCTTTGGTGCTGCCATTCTTTCTTTTATTTGCTGTAAAACCTTCTTGGTATATAATGGGAAATCTGCTTGTTGAATCCATGAGTTATACCCAGGGTTTTCTTTTAACACATCTTCTACTTTTCGTCCTTTATACTTTCCGAAGGAAAATATTTCGTCTTTCTCATCATCAAACAATATAAAACCTGCAAAATCTGCCCTCTTGGTATGCGATGAATATTCACTTAATACATCTACTGAATTTTCTATATCATCATACCTATCTAATTGTGCTTTTAAGATTTCATAAGTCGCTAATGTATCGGCTTCAGCAGAATGAGCATCTTCTAAATCTTTACCACAATAAAATTTATAACCCGCTCCTAGAGTTCGTTGTTCTTTTTTATGAAAAATAACCTGAACGTCTATTGCTTTTCTTTCTTCCATATCGAAATCAATACCTGCGCGTAATAGTTCTTCTGCAAGTAAAGGAATATCAAATCTATTAGAATTGAAACCTGCCAAATCAGCATTTCCAATCATTTCATTCACTTTTGGTGCAAGCTCTTTAAATGTTGGTTCATTTACTACTTTTTCGTTAGTAATTCCATGAACAGCAATTACATGGGGTGGAATCTCAATTTCTGGATTTACCAACCATGTTTTACTTTCTTTATTTCCATTTGGAAATACTTTTAAAATTGATATCTCTACAATTCTATCCTTTGCAATATTAATTCCAGTAGTTTCCAAATCGAAAAATACTATCGGTTTTGTTAAATTTAGTTCCATTGTTTTAATTTAGAAAATTTTGATGTAAAGCGTTACAGTTTAAAATTTATTTTACGCTTTCTAATTATTTTCTTTATCTAAAATTTATTCGTTATTCAATTGAGCTTTAAACTCATCTAATCTATCTAGGTTTTTCTGTGCTAATGTTGGCTCTTTAAAATTATATCCTTTGAAAACGTCTAAAATTGTTTTCGCCACAATATAACGAGCTGTAGGTTTATCATCAGCAGGAATGATATACCATGGAGCATTTTCTTTTGAAGTTTTATTGATTGCATCTTCATAGTACTCTTGATATTTATCCCATAGTTTACGTTCTTTTAAATCTCCAGAAGAGAATTTCCAGTTTTTCTCTGGAATATCTAAGCGTCTTAATAGCCTGTTTTTTTGCTCTTCTTTAGATAAATGTAAAAAGAATTTCAAGATTATTGTTCCACTATCTGTTAAATGTTTTTCAAATTGATTTATTCGTTCCATACGTTGATGATAAAAATCATCATTTAAATCATCTAAACTATTAACTGTTGGTATGTTTTCTGAAAACACATATTCTGGATGTACTCTTGTAACTAGCACATTCTCATAGTGTGTTCTATTAAAAACTCCTACTTTACCCTTAGCTGGTAAGGCTATGTAGTGCCTCCATAAAAAATCGTGACTCAGTTCTAATTCTGTAGGTACTTTAAAGCTGTGAACTTCAACTCCTCTTACGTTAAACTGTTTAAAAACCTCTCTAATTAAACTATCTTTCCCAGAAGTATCCATGCCCTGTAAGCAAATAAGCGCACTATATTTTCCTTCAGCATACATAGTATTTTGTATGTCTGCTAATTTCTTTCTTACTTTTTTTAGTTTTTTTTCGGCATCTTCTATATGCTCTAAAGTATTTTTTTTCTGCAATTTTACAACCGCAGACACCTTATAGTTCTCTTTATTCATCATCTCTTCTTATTATTTTATAAATGTATAAAAATATGTTTTTATAATCTTAGCCTGTAAGACTTTTATACTAACAACTACTAAAATATTTAGTTTAAATATTCTGATATGCGTTATTATTTTCTAATATACTTTTTAATAGCATCTTTACAGGTATTTCCCCAGGAAAAACCTGTAGTCGTACTCCAGTTATTTACTTCATAGGGCTGTTCAAGTTGTCCACCTGCTGACAGGATTTTGAGTGAACTTAAAAACACAAAGTATTCAAATAGTGTAATTCCCATTGCTTATCATGTAGATTATTGGAATTATATAGGATGGATTGATCCTTTTTCGCAGAAAAAATTTACTGTTAAACAACGTAATTATGGACATAAATTCAAGAATAATTCTGTGTACACTCCTCAATTAATTATAAATGGAAATGAGTACATAGTAGGGTCTGATGAGAAAACTCTTTTAAAAAGAGTAAAGAAAATTTTAAATACTACTGCATTTAATACTATTCATTTAGATAATGTGGTGAAGAAAAATCAAATTATCTCTTTTTCATATGATGTAAACGGTCCATTAGTAGCTACAGAACTGATTATTTTATTGGCTATTGATAAACGAATAACAAAAGTTGAAAGAGGTGAAAACAGAAATCGAACTCTAATAAATTCGAACATAGTTGTTCAAGAGAATATAATTAGTCTTACTAAGAAAGAAGGAAAAGCTGGTATAAAAATACCTGATATAGTTTTAAAAGACGATGTACTACAACTAATTGTTTTAATGAGAGATGAAAATTTATCAATCTTAACTGGAGCACAGTTAAAGCTTTAATATTTCTTATTTTTAATGTATAAAGAATAAAACAGTAATTATACAAGCTAGCTCTAAACGAAATGGAAATACTACTAAAGTTGTTAATTATTTAAATAAGGATAACGGTTTTGATGTTATTGATTTATTAGGAAAGAAAATAGGTCATTTCGATTATGATTTTAAACATGCAAAAGATGATTTTTTACCTTTAATGGAACAAGTTATCAATCAATATGATACTATAATATTTGCTACTCCAGTATACTGGTATACAATGAGTGGAATCTTAAAGGTTTTTTTGATAGAATGTCTGATTTATTACATCATAAAAAAGAACTTGGAAGACAGTTAAGAGGTAAGAAAATGGCTATGATTAGTAATTCTGGTGAAAATGATAGAAGAATTGGCTTTGAAATGCCTTTTGTAGAAAGCGCAAAATACCTTGGTATGGAATATTTAGGAGATACTCATGCTTGGTTTACAAAAGATGGGAAAGAGGTACATCTAAATGCTATGAAAAAAATTGAGGCATTTAAGTACTCTATCTAAATTTTTGCTTAAAGTTTATATTGTCGTAAATTTGCTGCATTAAAATTATTATTTAAAAAAATAAAGTTATGAAAACAAAAGTTTTAGCAACAGCTATGCTATTTATCGCCCTTGTAATAAACTCTCAAAATGGATTTAAAAACTTTACAAAGGACCTAATTGTAAACACTTCTAAATCAGAAGAACTAACTAATGAAAATGGAACAAGTTTAAATCCTAATAGTGTTTATAAAATTCATTTAGTAACAAGAGGGACAGGAACTAAAACTGGTTCTGAGTATTTAGCATGGACACATGATAATGTATGGATAATCAGAGTAGTTAATGTCCGAGGAACTAATTCCAATCACCCTTTATTATTTGTAGAAAATAATACTATAAAAGTAAAGACAAACCATCCAAATAATTATACTATTAAAGCATTAGTTACTGAATTACAAAGTCAAACATCACATGCTGTAGGAAATCTTTTTGGAGCATCACACCAATGGCAGAGAGAAGTTAATAATTTATTTTATACCGATGGTAATGTGGGTATTGGTACTAAAAGTACACAAAATGGAATTTTTACAGTTAATGGTGATAGCTATTCTACTTTGCGCTTAGAGAATGATACGGCAAATAAAGAATCTTCTATACGCTTCCGTTCAAAAAGTGCTTTAGGGGGAGTATTACATTCAGATATATCTCTTTATGCAACTGGACCAAATCAAGGTTACTTAGGTTTCAAAGTTCCTCATAATAACACTGCTAATGAAGGTTTTGATATGATAATTAATCATGCAGGACAAATAGGAATTGGAACAACAAACACTGGTAATCATAAATTAGCTGTTGAAGGTTCAGTAGGTGCTAGAGAAATAAAAGTAGAAGCGACGGGTTGGTCAGATTTTGTTTTTGAAAAAGAATATAAATTACCAACACTATTAGAAGTTGAAAGCCACATTAAAGAAAAAGGACATTTAAAAGATATTCCAAGTGAAAAAGACGTTATAAAAAACGGTTTTTTCTTAGGTGAAATGGATTCCAAATTATTACAGAAGATTGAAGAATTAACACTTTACACAATTAATCAAGAGAAGCAATTGAAAACTCAAAACTCTAAAATTGAGCAGTTAAAAAAAGAAAACAACCTTTTAAAATCTTTATTAGAACGAGTTATAGAACTAGAGAAAAAAATAGAATAGAAATAAGTTTGTATTACGTAAAAGTAACATTAAATTCATAGTGTTACTTTTATTTTCAAAATATTAATCGTAATATTGCAATATAATAATTAAACTATGGGATTAACAAAATCAGAAATTTTTTCTCAAGAACAAAATAACATAGCTAAAATCGCAAAAGTACTTGGTCATCCTGCCCGTATTGCTATTTTAGAATACCTTTCTAAAGTAAATACTTGTATTTGTGGAGATTTAGTTAATGAAATAGGCTTAGCTCAACCTACTATTTCTCAACATCTGAAAGAGTTAAAAAACATAGGTATTTTAAAAGGTAATATAGAAGGAACTAGTATTTGTTATTGCCTAGACACTGAAAAGTGGTCAGAAATAACGATCACATTACATAAATTTTTAAATATATTTTCTAAGTCAGAACAAAACTGTTGTTAAAAAAAATTTAATTTAATTAATCGCAATATTACTATGAATAAAAAATTAGACCAAACTCTACAAGAAATTTCAATGATTACCATTAATGGCGACAGAAAAACGATATTATCGCCTTTTGTCTCGTATTTAAAACAAAAATTGGATAGTAGAGAAATTATAAATATCAATTTTATCTGTACTCATAATTCAAGAAGAAGTCATTTAGCACAAGTATGGATGAAAACATTAGCTAATCACTTTAAGATCGATAACATCCAAACTTATTCTGGAGGAACAGAAGCTACAGCTGTCGCTACTCAAGTTATCGAAATACTAAAAAAACAAGGCTTTACAGTTGATGTGTTAAGTAAAGATGAAAATCCAGTATATGCCATAAAATATGATGAAAATTCTCACCCAATAATTGGATTCTCTAAAAAATATGATCATTCATTTAACCCTAGTTCAAATTTTGCTGCTGTAATGACTTGTTCTCAAGCTGACGAAGGTTGTCCATTTGTTTCTGGTTCAGAACAAAGAATAGCTGTTACCTATGAAGATCCTAAAATAGCAGACAATACAGCAGAAGAATTACAAACCTATTTAAACAGAAGCAATCAAATTGCTTCTGAATTCTATTACATTTTTTCTCAATTAAATCTATAATATTATGACACTTTCAGAAATAAAAAAACATTTATCGAATTTACAATCTATTGCCTTTGAACTTCCTAATGGTAGTTTAGTTGCTGAGCACTTTCATGTTACTGAAGTAGGAAAAGTAACAAAACACTTTATTGATTGCGGAGGAGTTCTTAGAAAGGAAGAGCGCATTAATTTTCAGTTATGGAACGCTAATGATTACAACCATAGACTACATCCAGAAAAGTTAATGCACATTATTGAGCTATCTGAAAAAACACTCAATTTAAAAGATCTTGATATAGAAGTAGAATATCAGGATCAAACTATTGGAAAATATAATTTAGAATTCAACGGCACTCACTTTCTTTTAATCTCTACAAATACCGCTTGTTTGGCTCAAGATCAATGTGGTATCACTCCTAATGAAGCAAAAACAAAAATTAATCTTGCTAACTTACAGACTACTGGCTCGTGTGACCCTTCTTCTGGTTGTTGTTAGACTTATAAGCGCTATACATAATTTATAATAAGAATTAATCAAATTTTAATTGTTACTAGCCTTAATTTACCAGAACCTAAAGAAAAGTTAGACTTAAAATCAAGCTTTTCTTTAGATTCTTTTTTTATATTTTTGCAAAACGTAATCCCTAAAATATTATAAATGAAAAAATTAAAGAAGGTAATTACATCTACTTTATTAATGTTTTTCGCATTTCTTTTTTTTAATTGTTCTGAATGTAATAATGAAATTCCTAGGGCAAGGGTTTCAAACATGAGTAAAAAGAATATTCGTGTTACCATAAAATCTTCAGATAATGATTTAGAAATTATCGATAAAATTGAATCTGGAAAATCATCTAACTATAAGAACTATGATTCTAGCAAGGTTATTTTTACAATTATTTTAGAAAATAATGTAGAAATTACCGAAGAAGTCTCTATGAGTTTTTGCTCTGATTATGAAATTATTGTAAATCAAGATAATTCTATAATTACATCATCATCAAATAGAGATTAAATAATAAACAAAAAACCTGAATTTAAAATTCAGGTTTTTTGTTTAAAAAGAGTATTTGTCTTTTCTTTTGTATGGCCTTATGATAAGTCTTGTTTCTCGGTCGAAACGAATATAATTATAAACCCAGTTTAAAAATACGACTGCTTTATTTCTGAACCCTATCAAAGAAAATAGGTGCACAAACATCCATACAAACCAAGCAAAAACTCCTTGAAACTTCCACTTAGGTAAATCTACAACCGCTTTATTTCTTCCGATAGTAGCCATAGAACCTTTATCATTATAAATAAATGGTTTTATTTCTTTTCCTCTCAATAACTTTGCAATATTCTTCGCTAATAGTTCACCTTGTTGTATTGCTGGTTGTGCCATCATAGGATGTCCATATGGATATTCTTCACTATTCATACAAGCTACGTCACCAATAGCATATATGTTTTCCTTTCCTTCAACTCTATTGTATAAATCTACTTTATAACGTGAGGCTCTTTCAACCACACATTTAGTTTCTAAACCTTCAATAGCCTCTCCTTTAACACCTGCTGCCCAAATCACAGTTGCCGCATTAAAATTATCTTCTCCATTCGTTTTTACGAAATCTCCATTATAATCTAAAACTCTAAGGTTTTTCCAAACATCTACTCCTAATTTAATTAAAAAATCTTCTGCCTTTTCGGAAGCCTTAGCACTCATTCCTTTAAGTAGACAACCAGAACTCTGAACCAAATTAATCTTCATAAGACGTATATCTAAATCGGGATAATCTTTAGGTAAGATTTCTTTCTTCATTTCTGCTAATGCTCCTGCTAACTCAACTCCCGTAGGTCCTCCACCAACAATCACAAAATTCATAAGTTTTTGTCGTTCTTTTAAATCAGAGGTGAGTAGTGCTTCTTCGAAATTTTCTAAAATTAAACTCCTAATGTTAAGAGATTGTGGTATCGACTTCATTTCCATTGCAAACTTTTGAATATTTATATTTCCAAAAAAGTTTGTTGTCGAACCTGTTGCTATAATTAAATAATCATATGTAATATCACCTATTGACGTTTCTACTTGATTTTCTTGATCATTTATCTTTTTTACTTCTGCTAATCTAAAGAAGAAATTATCAACATCATTAAATCTTTTCCTCAAAGGAAAAGCAATACTATCAGGCTCTAATCCACCAGTAGCAACTTGATATAACAAAGGTTGGAATGTATGGTAATTATGTTTATCTAAAAGAACTACTTGAAGTTCTTCGTTTTCCAATCCTCTAGCTGCTGCTAATCCTGCGAAGCCTCCTCCGATTATCACAACTCTAGGAAAACTAGTTTGAGGTACATTCATTTCCACGTACGATGGTTTTTTTACATTTGAAATACAAATTTAACTAAAAGAATCTGTTATTGTATTGAAGATGTTACTCATATTGTATCAAAATAACTACTGTAAAGCATTATTCTCCAGTTGTATTTCCGTTCCGTTATTAGCGGACTAAAAAAACATGTTTTTCCTGTGATAAAGTTACTTTTATTTTTATAGTTTTACCGCTCAAAAAAAGAACCACTAGCTACTATATGTTTAATTTTTTAAAGAAAAAGAAAATCCAAAAATTTACAGTAAACTGTAAAACTGATAGTATTTTTATTAACGATACTAACATTAATTTTCCTACAACATACCAAACACTTTTATCTATTTTAAAGGAACCAACTAGACAAATAACAACCAGTAAAAACTATTGTATTTGGGATGATTTCGGTATTTCTTGTAGTTTTGAGAACAAGGAAAGTATATTATCAATTAATTTTTATCAAAATAAAGATAAAGTAAGCGAGTACGTTGCTAAAAAGCAGTTTACAGGCGACTTATTCCTGGAAGATGAGAATATTACATATTCTGAATTTGGTAAAATAGGGTTAGGAAAAATTGCTATACATCGACTTGGAAGTGAGCATGAAACTCGTTTTGGCTTTAGTATTGGTATTAATAATGATTATAAAGTATAATTATATTTTTCCCTTTAACTTGAGTAATTCTTGCTCCAAAAACAATAATTTATCTTCAACTAAATCCCCTAGTTGAGGTAACCGTTTAATAAAAGAGTATTTGACCAACCATATTTCTTTTACAGCTTCTTTAGCTACTATTTTATCTTCAATATTTTTATGTGCTGCTTTTAATACTAAGAAATCTTTATCCGTTATAAATAACTTCCTTAATATTATATCATCTTCAGAAACTACAAGAACGACCTCTCCCTCATTAATTTCATCAATCTTATTTATAATAATTTTTTCTCCAAATACAACATCTTTTGGATACAAACCTTTATCATTAGACGTCATTTCTAAATTATTAACTACAAAAGCTCTAAGTTCTTTAGTTTGCTCGATTGGTAATAATACCGAAGGTAGATCTCCTATGAATTTTGAATTATTATGATATTGTAAGTATAGCTTTTTATGTTCTCCAGAAATCATAGGAATTCTAGTTAAAACATTTTCTGTAATTGCATCTGGTTCTACTATTAAATCTTCCTTAAACCGTAGTAATTCATTTACTGTTAAATCAGAAGTTAGCATACTGTCAATAGTAATGCTAAAATAATTAGCAATCTTTATTATAGTTTCAATTTTAGGTTCACTCCTACCCTCTTCGTATGCTCCTAAGGTTGGGCGCTTTAAATCAAAAAGCTCTGCGAATGCTTTTTGGCTTAACCCTTTTACTCCTCTAATTTTTTTAATATTTCTTCCAAAAAAAGACATAATTGCTAATTTTATTTGCAAAATACAAAATATTATGTATCTTTACACTAACAATATTAGCTAATAAATATAAAATTTGCTAATTTTTCTAGAAAAAATCGCTTTTAACCATTAATTATTTTTAACATGATTCTATTAACTTTACACATTGTTATCACGTTAGTTTTATAAAAAACTAAAAAAGTATATTAACTAAACTAAAAAACATCTAATTGCTAATGAATGTTTACTTTACCAAAACAAAAAAATTTTTATTAGAATTAAATTTTACAATTCTTAAAGAGATTGAGAATGAAGGGATTTTTGTTATTGAAAAAGAAAATTTTGGAATTAAAAACTTAATCATCGGTGTTGCTTATCCTATTTTAATAATGGAACAATTTATTTTTAAAGCAAACCAACCTAGTGAAGCAATGTTCAAAGCTTTGCTTCAAAAAAACAGAGACATTATTCACGGAGCTTTTGTGCTTGATGAAAAAGGAAAACGTGTTATTTTTAGAGACACTTTACAATTAGAAAATCTTGATATAAATGAATTAGAAGCTAGTTTAAACTCTTTGAGTTTATTATTAAGTGAATATTCTGATCAGATTATACAATTTTCAAAATATTAAACATTATGAATATTTTCAAAAGACTTTTTAAAATAGGACAGGCGGAAGCTAATGCTGCTGTAGACAACATGGAAGATCCTATTAGAATGACAGAGCAAGGAATACGCGATTTAAAAATAGATTTGGAAAAATCGCTAGAATCTTTGGCGCAAGTAAAAGCTCTGGCTATACGTGCAAAAAATGATATAGAAGAATTTACTGCAAAGGCAGATGATTATCAACAGAAAGCTATGTTAGTGCTCACTAAAGCTAAAAACGGTGCAATAAAGAGTGAAGAAGGCGACGAACTAGCTAAGGAGGCTTTAATTAGAAAGGAAGAAGTTAGTCTCCAGATAAAAACTGCTAAAGAAGAAGAAAAAAATTATCTAGAGTCGGTAACAAAACTAGAAAACAATGTACAAGAAGTAAAAAACACCATTAATAAATGGGAGAATGAACTAAAAACACTGAAAGCTAGAGTTAAAGTTTCTAAAGCAACCAAAAATCTCAACAAGCAAATGGCTGAATTAGATGCTTCAGGTACAGTTAATATGCTTAAGCGAATGAAAGATAAAGTATTACAAGAAGAAGCACTAGCAGAAGCTTATGGTGATATTGCAAAAAGCAAAAAAGATATCGACATTAAATTAAACAAAGCTACTGATACAACACAAACAACAGCAGAAAATAATCTAGCTGACTTAAAAAAACAGCTGGGCATAAACGATTAAAATTAACGTACAACTAACTATGACATTAACCGACTTAGTTTTCTCTTCCATTAACATGCCATTAACTGTTTTGTTAATTATACTTGGTGTATACAGAATACTTACAATGTTATTCGGTTTAGACTTAGATTTCGATATTGACTTTGATATAGATTTAGATATTGATGTTGACACCGATCTAGATCTTGATACAGATACCTCTTTAGATGCTTCAGGAATAGATATTGAAGATATTACCAATGTCGAATTAAAAAATGAAACTATCGTTGGTAAAAGGAGGAGAAATCTAAAATGGTGGCAGGTGTTCTTGATCTATTTTAACTTTTCGGAATTACCTTTTATATTCACCTTTACTGGATGGGTATTTTTCTGGTGGACTATTACATTGTTTGGAACGTATTACACAAACAGCTACGAAAATTCTTTTGGTCTACTTATTTTCTTTATAGCAATGCTTCCAGCCTTGTTTCTAAATAAAGTTTTTACTACACCTTTTAAAGCTTTGTTTCAAAAACTAAATAGAAAAGGAGATGCGCCATTGGATTTAATAGGTCGAACAGGGATTTTACTATCAAATATTAACGATGATAAACTAGGAAGTGTTAAACTTTTTGTTGAAAATGATCCCATTAATATTTATGTAAAATCATTAAATGGTGAATCAATACCTACAGGAAACGAAATTTTGATTATCAAACAATCAAAAGATAAAAAATTCTATTATATAAAAACTTACTAAATTAAAAATCAACTATGAACACATCTTTATTAATTTTTTCAGAAATCAGTTTTTCCAGTATTGCATGGACTGTAGTTGGAGGGTTAGTCTCTCTAATTATATTTGGCTTTATTCTTATTGCAGCTTTCTATAAAAAAATACCGCAAGGAGAAGCACTTGTAAAAACCGGTTTTGGAGGTACTAAAGTAGCTTTTGACAAAGGAATGTATGTGGTACCTGTATTGCACAAAGTAGAAATTATGGATATTTCTGTTAAGAAAATCGAAATCCAACGTTTAGAAAGCGATGGTTTACTTTGTAAAGACAATATGCGTGCAGATATTAAAGTCGCCTTTTTTGTCCGCGTGAATAAATCAGTAGAAGCTATTATAGAAGTAGCACAAACTATTGGTTGCGAAAGAGCTTCACACATTGAAACTTTAGAAGAGTTATTTGAAGCTAAATTCTCAGAAGCTTTAAAAACTGTAGGTAAAAAGTTCGATTTTGTTCAACTTTACGAATCTCGTAGCGAATTTCGTGATGAAATTATTAGTGAAATCGGTAGAGATTTAAACGGCTATACATTAGAAGATTGTGCTATAGACTACTTAGAACAAACTCCTGTACAATTCTTAAAAGCTGATAATATCTTGGATGCTGAAGGAATTAAAAAGATTACAGAATTAACTGCTGTTCAAAATATAAAATCCAACTTAATTAAGCGTGACGAAGAGAAAACGATCCGTAAGCAAGATGTTGAAGCTCAAGAAGCTATTTTAGAGCTAGACAAACAATTAGCAGAAAAAGAAGAACAACAAAAAAGAGAAATTGCAAACATTAAAGCCCGTGAAGAAGCTGAAACTTTAAAAGTTGCTGAAGAAGAACGTTTAAAATCAGAAACTGCTCGTATTGCTACAGAAGAGAAAGTACAAGTTGCAGAAGAAAACAAACAACGTCAAGTAATTGTTGCTGAAAAAAATAAAGTTCGTACGGAAGCTGTAGAAGCTGAACGTGTAGAGAAAGACAGATTATTAGAAGCTACCGAAAGAGAACGTATTGTAACTTTAGCGCAAATTGAAAAAGAGAAAGTTGTTGAAGTAGAAAAGAAGAATATTCAAGATGTAATCCGTGATCGTGTAATGCTAGAAAAAGGCGTTGTTGAAGAGCAAGAAAACATGAAGGATATAGAGGCTTTTAAAACTGCAGATCGAGAAAAGCAAGTAAAAATAACGATTGCTGAAGCCAACGCTGAAGAAGCTTTAATTAAAACCATTAAAGATGCAGAAGCACAAAAAGAAGCTGCCAAACAAAGAGCAGAAGAAATTAATATTGAAGCACAAGCACAAAAAGAAGCAAGCGAAAAAGAAGCTGAAGCTCGTAAAACATTAGCAGAAGCTAAAGCCAAAGAAGAAGCTACTATTGGTATGTCTGAAGCACAAGTTATGCACGCTAAAGCAGATGCTAATGAACGCCAAGGTATTGTTGAAGCTACAGTTATTGAGAAAAAAGCAAAAGCAGAAGCTGCTGGTATTTTAGCTAGAGCAGAAGCGGTTAAAGAAGAAGGTTTAGCTGAGGCTGAAGTGATTAAAGAAAAAGCAATTGCAGATGCTGCTGGTATTGAAGAAAAAGCGGAAGCAATGAAAAAGTTAGATGGAGTAGGAAAAGAACACGAAGAGTTTAAATTACGTTTAGAAAAAGAATTACAAGTAGATTTAGCAGAAATTAATGTTCAAAAAGATATTGCTGACGCACAAGCATTAGTAATTGGAGATGCTTTAAGAGCTGCAAATATTGATATTGTAGGTGGAGAAACTATGTTCTTCGATCAAATTATAGGTCAGATTACTAAAGCTAAAGGAGTTGATCGATTAGTAAAACACAGTAATAATATTCAAGATGTGAAAGATGCTATTTTAGGCAGCGATGATGTAAAAGGAAATCTATTAGAAAAAGTGAAAGATTTTGCTGATAAATATGGAATTTCATCTGAAGATATTAAAAACTTAACGGTTGCAAATCTATTAATCGATTTGAAACAAAAAGCTACCAGCAATGACGATGAAAACTTATTTAGTAATTTATTTAACCTTGCTAAAGGTTTAGGATTATCTGATAAGAAATTATCGTAATAACTACTAAAACCTCACAGACATCAAAATCTGTGAGGTTTGTTAAATAGGAATTTTATTATAATCAATCTTTCAAGCTCCTTATGCTAACGTTACTATTAGCATCATTTCTTCATTCTAAAAAAACATATGGAAAACCAAAACACACAGCAATTAGACGGAGGCACTTATGAAATCATTCAGAGTAGGTTACAAAAGCAAAAGCAAGAACTACAAGAAAAATTACATAAATTAAACGACGCTAGGAAACATGTTTTTGGAAGTATTGAAACTAAATTAATTGCTAACGATAGGATTAATACTGAAAATAACTGTATCGCCAGAGATATTATTTCATTAGGAAATATTTCTATTTTTGGTTACAACGTTCATTTTGGACTAAGAACAGATATTCAATTATCTGATGTGTTTAGTATTTATGAATTTAAAGACAATCATTTTCATATTCAGTCTTTAGAAGTATTAAACGATACCACATTCATAAATGATTTCACCAACTTATATAAATACTATAGAAATACCATATTCTCAAAGTTTGCGGTAATTGATAATTATTTACACATGGTTTTTCAACTGAGTGAAAATAACAGTGATATCAAAACATTCAAATGGTTAATCAACGAAAACTCACTTCAGTATATTGATAATCGTAGCGAACATGAATACAAGTTCCCTACACAGCATGAGTTCAAATGGCAAGAAGTTACTCGAGATATGCATCGTTATGGAACACACTCGCACGTTTCTATTCTTGATAAAATTTTTGTTGAAACTATTGGTGGTGATTTAACAATTAAAATTGAAGATAACACTGATGATGGAAAAGGTATTCTTGCAGAACCAGTAGAACACGTAGATCAAACATTGGACGATGGTCAGTTCCGCTTTGGTGATTTAGGAAACTTAGTTACTCTTGAAATCAAACCTTTTCAAGAAACTCCTCGATACTTTATTTATAATCATAAATTACAAGAAGTTCATCGTGTTGAAAGTATTAAAGATACAGCAGTAAAACTTCCCGATGGCCATGGTATTATTTTCCCTAATGGATACTACTTACAAACTGGTGAGTATAAAATCTTTGAAAGCGATGTTAAAAAAGTAAAATTTCAAAAGAAGATAAGTTCGCCTAATGGGGAAGATTTCCTATATGTGTTTTACGCAACAATTCGTGGTTTATACATCCTAATGTCGTATAACATTATTGAGCAAGAAGTAAAAACTCCCATTATATGTAATGGCTTTACATTGTTGGAAAATGGTGAATTATGTTATTTCAAAACAGAAAACGAACAAACCAAACATCATGTTGTACAAATTTGGCAAACTCCTTATTTGAAAGGTACCTTTATGCCTTCACAACATACAGATAGTTTACTTTACAAAATAGGTAATAAAGATATTGTTCGTGCTATGGCTGAATGCCATGAACTTATAAATCTTTTAAACAAAGAAGATAATTATACAGGTCTTTACAATGATATTGCTAAAATATCAAAAGACATTAACGATACATATTATTGGCTACCTGAAGAAGATACACATCAATTAAACATCCCTATTCTTCAAATTAACGAAGCTGCAAACGCTGCCATTGAAGAGTTTGAAAAAGTTGTTCAGCTAAAAAAGGAAGCTGAAAAAGAAACAAATAAAATCAATAAAAAATCTGACGAACTTTTCAGTAAGATTAAAAGTACCTCTTTTAAATCTATTGATGATTTTGTAGGTTTATTAAGTCAGTTACGTAGTTTACGTGGTGAAGTTATTAGTCTACATGATGTTCGCTATATTCAAACAGAACATCTTGAAGCATTAGACACTCAGGTTTCCGAGCAAAACACTTTGATATCGAAACGCTGTGTTCAATTCTTATTGAATGACAAAGCTTTAAGTCCATATCACCAACGTGTTGCCGATAAGGAAAAAGAATTGCCTTCAATAGAAAAAGTAATTGATGCTAAAGCACTAGAAAAAGAAGTAAATCAAATTACTAGCGATTTGGAAATGTTGATTGATATTGTTTCTAATCTTGAAATTGAAGACACCTCACAGTCCACAAAAATTATTGATAATATTTCTTTGATATTTGCCACCCTGAATCAGTTAAAAGCAGGTATTAAAAACACTATAAAAAGTTTAGGCAGCACAGAAGCTAAAGCTGATTTTATTGCACAATTAAAATTGATAGATCAAAGTATTATCAATTATATTGACATGGCCACTACGCCTGAAAAATGTGATGAATACCTTACCAAGACTTCAATTCAACTAGAAGAATTAGAAGGGAAATTTGCAGATTTCGAAGAGTTTATCATCCAAATTATTGAAAAACGTGAAGAAATTCATAGCGCCTTCGATACTCGTAAAAATAATCTGATTGAAAAACGAAACAAGAAAGCTGTGGCTCTACAAACAGCTTCTGAACGTATTTTAAAAGGAGCCGCCAAGAAAGCACAAACGTTTGATAGTATTGAAGATATAAACGGGTATTTTGCTGCTGATTTAATGATTAGCAAAGTTAGAGATATCATTAATCAACTAAAAGAATTAAATGATGCTGGTAAAGCAGAAGCTATTGAAACGCAATTAAAAGTAGCTAAAGAAGATGCTTTACGTAAATTAAAAGATAAGCAAGATTTATATGAAGACGGAGAAAACGTTATTAAACTAGGTAAACATAAATTTGGTGTAAACAAACAAATACTAGACCTAACAATTGTATATAAGAACGAACAATTATATTATCATTTAACAGGTACAGATTTTTATGAAATCATAGAAAACGATATACTTTTGAACTCCAAAAAGTACTGGAATCAAGAGTTAGTTTCTGAAAACAAAAGTACATACAGAGCTGCTTATTTGGCATATAAAATTTTCAAAAAATATACTGAGGCTAGCTTAATCAAAAAAACGGAAGCGGAATTATTACAGTTTGTACAAAAGGAGAGCAGTAATTTATATGCTGAAGGTTACGTTAAAGGAGTACACGATGTTGATGCGAGCACAATTTTATACACTTTAGTCCATAAACATCACGAGTTAGGAATACTTATATACGGACCAAACACACGTGCTTATGCTCAATATTTTTGGAACTCACTCTCAGAAGAAGAACAACAGAACTTGAACACCAATATTAAAGCTTCTGGCGAGGTTTTAACTATTTTTCCTGATAGTGATACATTTACTTTTATAATTGAAACCTTAACACATTCAATTCAGGAATTCATTACTAGGTCAGCTTTACACGTGGCCAATGATGCTACTTTAATCGCCAATTATTTATTTGAAGAATTATGCCAAAACAATACCTTTCAAATAAGTACAGATGCTTTTACTTTAAAAGATGAATTTGTAAAAACTCTTAAGAAACAAGATGCTTTACATAAGTTTAAAACAAGTATCGAAAAAATTGAAAACTATATAGCTAAAATCAATTTAGCTAAGCAATGGGTCTCTTCATTTTTAACAAAAAAAGAAGGCTCTTCTACCATTTATGAAGATGAGATTGTTTGTACTCTTTTGTTCGAACATGAAGCCAATACGACCATAAAAACAGTACATCCTACTGAAATTATTAAAAGTTTAAAAGGAAACCACGCTACTATTGTAGACGGGACTTTTGAATTTAACTACCATCAATTTATAAAAGAATTAGAACAGTTTACAGAGGAAGAAGTGCCCAACTTTAATACTTACAAAGAAGTTAAACAACAAGTTACGGAAGAACTTAAAGATGATCTAAAATTAGAAGAGTTCAAACCAAGAGTATTATCCTCTTTTGTTAGAAATAAGCTAATTGATCAAGTTTACTTTCCTTTAATAGGAGATAATTTATCAAAACAACTTGGTACTGTTGGTGATAATAAACGTACTGACAGAATGGGAATGTTATTATTGATTTCTCCTCCAGGATATGGTAAAACAACGTTAATGGAATATTTGTCTAATCGTTTAGGTTTGGTATTTATGAAAATAAATGGTCCTGCAATTGGTCATGAAGTTACTTCTGTAGATCCAATGGCTGCAAATAACTCAGCGTCCAGAGAAGAGTTAAAAAAATTGAATTTAGCATTTGAAATGGGTGATAATGTAATGTTATATTTAGATGACATACAACACTGTAACCCTGAGTTTTTACAAAAGTTTATTTCCTTATCTGATGGAACACGAAAAATAGAAGGTGTGTATAATGGCAAGCCTAAAACGTATGATTTACGTGGAAAGAAATTTTGTGTAATTATGGCGGGTAATCCATATACTGAAAGCGGAGATCGATTCCAAATTCCAGATATGTTAGCCAACAGAGCAGATATTTATAACCTTGGAGATATCATTGGAGATACAGCACATTTATTTAAATTAAGTTTAATTGAAAACGCATTAACTTCAAACCCTGTATTACATCAATTAAGTAGTAAGTATTTTGAAGATGTATATGCACTTGTTGATAAGGTTGAAAATAATACTGCAGAGGTAAATTTAAAAGGAAACCATACAAAGCAAGAAATCCAAGATTACACGAATATACTTGAAAAAGTAATTACAATTAGAAATACGATTATGAAAGTTAATCAGGCTTATATACAATCTGCTGCCATGGAAGATGATTACAGAACCGAACCTTCTTTTAAACTTCAAGGTTCTTATCGTGATATGAATAAATTGGTTGCTAAAGTTGTTCCTATTATGAACGATGATGAGTTAAATCGTTTATTATTGTCTCATTACGAAAGTGAATCACAAACGTTAACTTCCGCAGCAGAAGGAAACCTTTTAAAATATAAAGAACTAGTGAATAACCTGTCTGAAGAAGAAAAAAATAGATGGAATACCATTAAAGAAACCTTTATGAAAAACAATAAACTAAAAGGTTTTGGTGATAAAAATGAAATGGCTCAAATATTAAGTCAAATGATGGCTTTTTCTGAAAATTTAGAAGGAATTAAAGAAGCTTTACAAAAAGGATTAGAAAAATAAGTTAATATTAAAACAGGATTCTAAAATGAAATTAAAATTATTCTTTCATTACATAAGCTATTTACAATATCCTTTAATTTTAATTGGTTTATTCTATGCATTTAAACCTCATTTCGATGGAACAAAATATACTAAAGAAAATGTTGATCTTGCCTTTCAAAATATCAATACTGTTTTTATTTTTATAGGCTTGGCTTTAAGCTTTTCAACATTACAAGATACAACTAAAACTCAAAATAAATTATCAAGAAAAATCTGGGAACACCCTGTGAAAGGTAAAATAGCATTAGTTATTATGAGTATTGTTACTTTTACTTTAATTGTTTCAGGAATCGTAGGGTACACTAAAACTGGGGTTAGTAAATTGAAAGATGTATCTATGGGAGTAATCGTCTTAGGTGTTGGTTATTTAGGTTTACTAAAGGCTGCTATTGAAATGTTCGAAAACCATAGAAAAGATAAAAATAATATTGATTCATTATAGCTTATAAAACTATATCTTTTTATAAATATTTAAATACCAACAAACATTGATTTTAGCATTTGACACTTATTATTACGAAGATAAAGCGCGTACTATTGCTTTACAATTTGAAAACTGGCAAGACACAGAAGAAACCAACGTCTATGAAGAAACTTTATCTGGAATTAGCGAATATGTTTCTGGCGAATTTTATAAAAGAGAACTTCCTTGTATTGTTAGTTTATTAGCGCAAATAGATTTAACTCAATGCAAAGCTATTGTAATAGATGGTTTTGTTATTTTGAATGACGAAAGAAAACTTGGCCTTGGTGGATATCTATACGAAAAATTAAATCCTAGGATCCCTATCATTGGAGTGGCAAAAAATAATTTTGCTAAAATTAATAGTCAAAAAAAGGCGATATTAAGAGGCGAAAGTAAAAAACCACTTTACATAACTACTATGGGAATAGACTTAGATTTTGCTGCTCAAAAAATTAAAGAAATGGCTGGTGAATACAGGATGCCTGATATTTTGAAAAAAGTGGATTCTTTAGGTAGGGAATTATAATAAAAACATCTTCCGTTTTCTTTAACAAAAGATGTTTTATTTGAACCTATTTTTTATATGCGGTTACCTTAATTTCTACAACTAAATCTGGATGGGGTAATTGATGAACAGCAACTGTAGTTCGTGTTGGTCCGATTTGCTTGTCGAAAAACTCAGCGTATGCCTTATTATACCCTGCAAAATCGTTCATATTTACTAAAAATGTAGTAACATCAACAACGTCTTTTAAACTTGCTCCTACTGTTTGTAAATTTTTATCGATGTTCTTTAGAACTTCTCTCGTTTGTACTTCTATATCCAATTTCTTGGTATTCATTTCATCGACTAATACTACACCTGCAATGGTATTATCTGCTCGTCTAGAACTTGTTCCTGATACAAAAATAAAATCTCCTACTACTTTTACATGTGGATAAGCTCCTCTTGGTGTTACTTTTTTTTCACTCATTATTATATTTTTAAGCCATTTAAAAAATGATGTTGATAATACAACTATCTCATTTATAATAACTGATTAATTAATTTCTTTAGCTAATGCAAACAGCTTTAATGTCGTTTTTAAATTACGTGTTGTCGCTATTACATTTAACTTTTTTTCAAATAGATTATTTGTCAATTTTGTTTTCCCATATCCACCGACTGCATTAACGTATACCATAGCATTCGTAATAGTAAATTCATCTTCTTTAGCGTTTACTTCAAACGATTTAATATTTGAGGTTTCTGATAAAAAGGTGAAATATTGCTGTTTTTCGTCTACCTCTTTGTAAGGGTTGTTATCAATCGCTGTCTGCCACTCTTCAATTGTGCGTATTATAACAGGAACGTCATAATCGTATTTTTTATTTATAGCCTCTTTTATTTTATCAGAAATATTCTTTCTGCTTTCATTACTCTTTAAAATGATATTACCACTTTGAATGTATGTTTTTACTGAAAAGAAGTTAAGGTCATTCAATATGGTTCTTAATTCTTGCATTGGTAATTTATTTTTACCTGCAACATTAATTCCTCTCAAGATAACAATGTATACCTTCATAAATTCATGTTTCATTATATCTCATTTAACAAGATAATAAAGAGTAAATAATTATAATTATTTTAAACCTGCTATCTTATCCTCTGCTAAAATTTCCTCTGTCTCTACTTTCACTCTTTCTAGTACAATCTTTAGCTCCTCTTTTGTCATATCTTCAGAAGTTGAAACTTCTTCATCTGCAATTAAATTCAACAATGCTTTATCTTGTGCTCTACCTCTTTTTAAAGCTTCGTAGTATCCAATAGCCGAATTAAAAGTTACCATAGCATACTTAGAAAAATATGCAGATGGAAAAGTCTTCTCCAAATCCATTTCTATTTTCCTTTTCTGTTTAAACAAAGGATTCGCTACGTGATCTCGCATTTCATAATAGTTGTCTACGGCTAAATCTGCTATAGCATCTGTATCTTGTTTTCTTCTTTTTTGATAGTTTTTAAAAACAGTTTCCCAGTCACCTTCAAAGTCATCTAAAACACTATCAAACACAAATACATCTTCAAAAGAAGCATTCATTCCTTGACCATAAAAAGGAACAATAGCATGAGCTGCATCACCTAATAATAGCGTCTTGTTTTGGTAAGTCCATGGAGAACATTTAATCGTTCCTAAAGGTCCAGTTGGGTTGTTTAAAAATTCATCTTTAATGTTTGGAATTAATGCTAATGCATCTGGAAATTGTTCTTCAAAGAATGTTGTAATTTCTTTTTCAGTAGTTAAGTTTTTGAAGTTATAAGCTCCTTCTTCATAACTCAAAAATAATGTTACCGTAAAACTTCCATCTAAATTTGGCAATGCTATTAACATATAATCTCCTCTAGGCCAAATATGTAAATGATCTTTACTTATCTGATGATTTCCTTCAGTATTGGCAGGAATTTCTAGTTCTTTGTATCCATGTGTTAAATACTCTTGGCTATAACTGAATAAAAATTTCTTTTCTAGATAATAGCTTTTTCTTAGAATAGAGCCTGCACCATCGGCTCCTAAAAGAACAGTTCCTTTAACAGCAAATTCTTCATTCGTTTCATAGCTTTTAAAATATGCTGTGGTATTATCGATATCAATTTTTGTACACTTACTGTTGAAGAAGATTGAAACATCTTCATGTTTCTCTGCTTCTTCTAATAATAATGCATTCAAATCTTGCCTTGAAACAGAATTGATGTACTCTCCTGTTCTTCCTGAATAATTAGACGAAAAAGTATTTCCAGCGTTGTCATGAATCAATCTTCCATACATGGGTATGCAGAGTTCCTTAGCCTTTTCTGCAACTCCCACTAATTTGAGGGATTTAAAACCTCTGTCAGATAACGCTAAATTAATTGATCTTCCAGCAGATATATCTATTTTACGTAAGTCTGGTCTACTTTCGTAAACCTCAACTTTATATCCTCTTTGCGCTAGTCGAAGCGCTAATAAACTCCCACATAAACCTGCTCCTATGATTACTACTTTATCTTTCTTATTCATTTTTTTAGGTCTGAAATTTACAGATTTTATAAATCTGGATAATTAAAAATTATTTAAACGAGGGATTTCAAAATTTCCACCATTTTAAAAACATCTTCAAAACTTGTATACATCGGAACTGGAGCACAGCGAATTACATCAGGTTCTCTCCAATCTGTAATAATATGATGTTTCATCAATTGTTCGTGTAACGTTTTATCAGCATTCTTCACTTGAATTGATAACTGACAACCTCTTTCTTTTGGGTTTATTGGTGTAATTATTCGAATTCTATCTGTATCTATTCCGTTGATCAAGTATTCGAAATATCCCGTCAATTTCTCTGATTTTTCTCTTAATGCGTCCATTCCTACTGCATCAAAAAGATCTAAAGAAGAACGTATTGCTGCCATAGATAAAATTGGTGGGTTAGACAATTGCCAACCTTCTGCCCCAGCCATTACATCGAAAGGCTGACGCATATTAAACCTAGTTTCTTTATTATGATTCCACCAACCAGCAAAACGCGGCAATTCCTTATTGTGCGCATGTTTTTCATGTACAAATAATCCTGATAAGCTTCCAGGTCCAGCATTTAAATATTTATACGTACACCATGCTGCAAAATCAACTCCGCTTTCATGTAAATTAGGTTGTATATTTCCTGCTCCGTGTGCTAAATCTATACCAACCATACATTCTTTTGCGTGACCAATTTTAGCTATTCGTTTTATGTCTAAATACTGACCTGTATAATAGTTTACTCCGCCTATTAATAAAAGTGCTATTTCATCGCCTTGCTTTTCAATAATTTCTTCTAAATCTTCGATACGCAACAATTCCTCTCCTGATCGAGGCTTCCATTCAATTAAACCTTCTTCAACATTAAATCCATGAAACTTTAATTGCGATTGTACTGCATATCTATCTGAAGGAAACGCATCACTCTCTATAACTATTTTATACTTCTTTGTTGATGGTTTGTAAAATGAAACCATTAGTAAATGTAAATTGGTAGTAAGTGTATTCATTACTACAACTTCTAGAGGTTTGGCTCCTACAATTTTTGCCATTTTATCCGTTAAAAACTCATGATAAGATAACCACGGATTTTGTGCTTCAAAATGACCTTCTACACCTAATTTTGCCCAGTCGTCTAGTTCCTGTTGAATATAATGCTGGGTTTGTTTTGGTTGAAGCCCTAATGAGTTCCCTGTAAAATATAACCATTCGTTACCAAAACTGTCCTTTGGTATATGAAATTTTTGTCTAATTTCAGATAATGGATCTTCTCTGTCTAATTGTAAGGCATGTGCTAAGGTATTTTGATACTTCATCAAAAAATGATTTTACATCAAATATAAAAATAGAATATGATACACTACAAACATACTTCGTATCTTTTCTTATTGCAGTGATACTTTCTTTTCATACACTTAAACCATTTACTAATTACCATAAGTACTTTTTAGCATACCTTTAAATTACAACTAATTAAAATTTTAATTATGAAAACTATCAAGTTCTTTATATCGTTATTTAGTATTGTGTTAATCCTTTCATGTACTAAGCAAAAAAATACTAGTAATTATTCTCCCGTACCGACTGAGGATAATTATGCCTACCCTACAGATTCTACAACCATAAATAAATGGGTTAGTGCTAATAATTTTAAAGCCATGTACAAACATAGTTGGAACATTTGGAGTCATTTAACAACTCCTGTTGAAGGTGGTAAATTACGTTACCAAACTTGGTCTAGTCCAGCTCAGATACTTGCTAAACTAAATAATTCAAACGGAAATGATGAACAAGAATTATTATTCAAGAAACCGTCTCAATTTGGTCATGCAAAAGCAAAACAGACTAATTTTGATGATACTGATATTGTAGAGGTTGTTGCTTATAACAAACCAGCTGAAGCTTATGCGATTAAAAATAAAATATTTTATCTATCAAGCTTAAAAAAGTTTCAGAATGGTCCTTATAGCAGCATTCCTGAGTTTCCTTCAAAAACAATAACTATTAAGCCTGTATATAAGATCATTACTCAAAATAAACTTAATCCTGACGGTATTTATACCATGTCTGCATGGAATGGTCCTGAATACCAAAGCGAAGGTTTTCCTGAGAAAGATTGGAGTTCTTGTATTCATGTTGATACTTCTGAAAGCAATGACACAAATCCTAACGGAAATTTAGATTATGATTGCAATACACGAACTACAGAAAACACTTATTTTTTGAATGACTTTATTCATTTTAGTATTTCGGAAGCTCAAGCTACTTCTTATAATGAAGAAATAATTAGCGGACTTAAAAATCAGTTAAAGAACAAGGAAATTACTAAAGTTGAATATGATAACCTTCTTAAAATTTCATTATCAAAAAAAGGGGATAAAGCTCTTTTAGTTGGAATGCATGTAGGAACTAAAGAAATTAAGCGTTGGGTTTGGCAAACGTTCTGGTGGTCGCCTACTCCATTAACTCCATCTGTTCCTAGTTCAAATGATATTGCTTCTTCTAAACATGGTGTACCTCTGGTTGGTGCTGCAAATCATTATGCTATGGGAGTTGCTTATTCTATGTTGATTCCTGCGCAACCATACAAAGGAGGAAAAAGTGAAGGTGAACTAGTGATTGCTTTTAACCCATATTTAGAAGCAGGGTTTGGTGAAGATACATTTACTGGTTCTACTAGTTACGTATACAATAGAGGCACTAAAATTAAAACAGATTTAGGAGTTACTACTAATTGTATGAGCTGTCATATGGCTGCAACAGTAAATACAGCCAATAACACAAGTGCTAATTACTATGGTGATTCCTACTTAGGTTATGATAATCCAATTTTTAAAGATAAACTGATGCTTGATTTTGCTTGGTCTGTTCAAGGAAATATTGACACTTCAAAATAAAAGCGAAAATTGATACTAAACAAATGCCAAAGCTAAACTTAATAGTACTGAAAAAACCTTGTCATAAACAAGGTTTTTTAATTTTATATTTAAATATGTTATGCTAATATAAAACTCGGAAACGAATAGTTCCTCCTACCGCTTTTAGCTCTTTAATGACTTCTTGATTGTAATCTTTATCTACATCTGTAATTACATATCCTACTTTCGGATCTGTTGATAAAAACTGACTTACAATATTTAAATCGTACTTCGCTAATACTTTATTTATATTAGCCATTACACCAGAAACATTTTGATGTATGTGTAAAAAGCGATGTGAATTCTGCTGTTTAGGAAGCCTAATATTCGGAAAGTTTACGGCATCTACTGTATTTCCTGAATTTATATAAGCCATAATTTTACCAGGTACAAAATCGGCAATATCTCTTTGTGCTTCCTCTGTACTTCCACCAACATGGGGCGTTAAAATTACATTTGGCAAACCTTTTAATTCAGTAAAAAAATCACCATTCTTTCTTGGTTCTTCAGGATATACATCCACAGCTGCACCTGCTAATTTACCTGATTTTAATGCTGCAGTTAAGGCTTCGATATCTACTACAAATCCACGAGATAAATTTACTAAATGTGCGCCATCTTTCATTTGAGAAATCTCTTTCTCTCCTATGTAATTTTTATTTAGCGCATTGTCATCTATGTGTAAAGTTACTACATCTGAAATCGCTAGTAAATCTGATAAAGAATTCATTTTTGTTGCATTTCCTAATGCCAACTTATCTTCTACATCATAATAGTACACATCCATACCTAGTGCTTCTGCCAAAACAGAAAGCTGTTTTCCTATGTTACCGTATCCTACAATTCCTAATTTCTTCCCTCTAACTTCGCGAGAACCTTGTGCTGTTTTATTCCATTCACCATTATGCAATTCAGTACTACGTTGAAACACACTACGCATTAACATAATTATTTCTCCAATAGCTAATTCAACTACAGAGCGTGTATTACTGTATGGTGCATTAAACGCCACTACTCCATGCTTTTTACAAGCTTCTAAATCTATCTGCTTAGTTCCTATACAAAATGCTCCAATTGCTAACAATCTTGGGGCATTTTCGAGGACTTTCTCAGTTACTTGTGTTTTAGAGCGTATGCCTAAAACATGAACGTCTTCTAATTTCGCTATTAACTCATCTTCAGATAAACTTCTAGACACAGTTTCTACAGTAAATCCGTCATTTGAAAATTTTTCGTACGCATCAACATGTATGTTCTCTAACAATAACATTTTGATACGATTTTTTGGGTATGATATGTTTCTTGGCAAATCGTTTATAAATAAAAATTCATCTAAATTTGGTGTAATATAATCTGCATTTTCAATTGTTTTTTCTCGTTGTACATTTTCAGTATACGCAAAAAACTTATGTGCTACTCCTGCTTCTCTGGTAACATAATCACTGTAACCATCTCCTATAACTTGTATTTCTCCTTTTAATTGTAAATCTTTTAGGCATTGAATTTTCCCATTGTGTGAAGACAATACATTATTTCTATCAAATCCTATAATTTCATCCTCTTTATTGAATTCAAATGTATTTGCAAATACTCGTTCCGTTGGAATATTATATGCAGCAACTATAGGGTCTATAAACTCTTTAAACCCTGCCGAAATCACATAAATATTTTCTGAATAGGACTCAAAAAATTCTTTATTTCTTTCTATTGAAGCTGAAACTCGTTTTTTTAATTCTTTAATTAAGAGCTTTAAATCGGATCGTTTAGCGTTCAATAGCTTTATTCTACGTTCTAGAGATTGTGTGAAAGATATTTCTCCATCTATTCCTAGATTGGTTATTTTAATAATCTCTTCTATAATCTCTTTTTGTTTTGGGTTATTAGTCAGTGTAATTTCTGCTAAAATATCCAAACCCTCAACTTTTGTAAGCGTACTATCAAAATCGAAAATATAATATTTACTCATGATACCTTAAATGATTGATGCTAGAAAATTACAATCTATTTTGTACATAGAAAATAAATACTTTATGAAAGTTATTATTTTTAAAGAACTGATATTTTAAGTTTTCATTTTTAATAATAATTGAAAAACTCAGTAGTTTTAAAAAACAAAAAAACACATTTGACAGTTCAATGTGTTTTTTTATTTATTAATGTATGTTGTATGTAACTAATTTAATAATTCATACAAGAACATTAAGCTAGTTAAGATATTTGTTACTTTATTTCAATTTAAAAGTTGACTTCCCGGATAATTTTCCTCCTACATAAACAGCTACTGTATATTTACCTTTACTCATATAACCTCTTTCTACTGATATTAAAGAAACTACACCTAACTTTTCATTTTGATAATCTGCGGGTATGTAGTCACTATAAGTTATCGATGTGTGTTTATTTAATTTTTCTTCGCCTTTAGGGTTTACAACATTATTATCTTCATCTATAAGTTGAATAATAATTTCTTTTTTTCCAGGTTCAGCAACAGCATTGGAAAGCAAGCTAAACTCTACCTTAACAGCATCTGTTTTACGAGCTCTAGAAGTACTTCTTAATTTACCTCTTCTTGTCTCTTTAACTGCTGTGACAGTTATTTTGCTTGTTTTAACTATACTTGCTCCACTTATTTTAGACGCTAACTTTCTTTCTTCTGCCTCTAACTTTTCGTTTGATTTTAATAATTTTGATCGAGAAGCTTCGTCTGTTTTTAGTTTAGTTTTTACTAGTGTATTTTGTTCTATTAACTTTTTGTTGTTGGTAGATAATGAATCAACTTGAAGAAAAAGTGATCTGTTTTTTCTCTCTAATTGAACAATTTTTCGTGTATATTTTGCTATCAGTCTATAATTATCTTTTTCTAATTTTTTTACTGATTTTTTTAAGGCGATGATTTTATTCATCTCTTTAATTAATCGCTTAGATAAACGTTTGTTTTTAACGGACATTTGTTTGTAATCGTCCATTATTCTGTCTAACTGCGATTCAAGTACTACTTTTTGTTGTTTAAAAACGTCTTCTAGTTCGTTTCGTTTTTCGTAACCTTTAAATGAATAAACTACTAATGAGATTAATACGATTAAAGGCAGCAGCTTTAACGCCTGCTTTTTTGAGGGGAATGAAATTGACATAATTGGGGAATTAATTGCTCTGTAAAAATAAGAATAACTTAGAGTAAAAAAAATAACATAGTTTAATATTTCATTAACAAGTTATTAACATTTAAAACAAACATTGTTTTCATTAGAAAAATGTTTGTTTTTTAACAAAAAAACCAGCAAAATATAATTTTGCTGGTTCATTTTTAATTCTTGTTGAGAACTATTAACTATCTTCTGGTTTCACCTCTTTAAGTCCTGTGATAACCTCTTGTGTTTCTTTTTTACCTTCTTCCGAAGTTGTATGTATAATTTCAAATGTCTTCTCTTTTAATGAATCATCGGTTTTGAGATCGAATGTTCCTAATACATCCTCAGACACGAATTGAAAAACTTTTGTAGAACCATCTTGTAGTGTAAACTTATAACCTTCCGTATCTGAATATCCATTATAAACTGCTACAGTTGTTTCTGTTTGAGCTACTACTTCTATTTGCATTGGGTTTACATGCTCGTAAGCTTGAATCGTTCCAAATACACATATACTCATGATTGTAAATATACCTAGTGATTTTTTAAAATATTTTTTCATTTTTGATTGTTTTTAATAGTTAAACTAAATATTTAAATTGGTTGTTGTAGTTTAAATCTATTTGCGCAAAAACTTTATCGACTACATTACAATCAACGCCCTATTTTTTTTAATATTTCAATACCTATTGTTGTTTAACTTCATTTAACAAATAGACTGTCAATTATTTACATATTTTAACAATATCTAGTATTTGTTAGTGATTTTTAAATAAAATGTTAATTTTTGGTAAAAAAAATGATTCCAGAGTTTAGGATATTCTTACTCTTAATCGCCACGGATTATAAATCCGTGCTATCGGGTGCTATTATTTCAATATTAAATTCTCTGGTATAAATTTCTTTAAAAAGAAATAAAGCTCCCTAAAAAGGCAGCTTAATATACTATAGTACTTACTATTATGACTTATTCATTTATGTCACCCAAAAGGATTCGGGCGCGAACTAGGGATTCTGTAATTAGAGATTATAAAAATCAACAAGCTTATAAATAAAAACCACGCTATAAATAACTTATAGCATGCTCTATTTATTTTACTATTTGCTTACTCATCCCTCTCCACTAGAAAGGATTCTAGCGGTAACGCTTACTCGGATATTCTAGCGCCATCAAGGGGCTATCGGGCGAGCTGGGACCATCCATTACCCATAATAACCATTTAATTTCTTTTCAAAAAAAAGATTTATTAACTCTATGAATCTTTCCTTCTCTGATTTATCATCTTCCGCTTTATATATCATCATTAATAAGAATGAAGTCAATTATTTTTTTTATTATTAAAAATTATGTCAAAAAAATAAATACAATATCCTGTCCAACTTCTATAAATTTTCACGGTATTATTATCAAATCGTATGATCCATTTATCGTCCATATTTACAGAATTAAGACCATTGACTAACATTTGATAATTTAATTCATTCACTCGGATTTTAACTTGTACTTTTTTATTCTTTTTAGGAAATTCTTTAAGTTTACGCACAATTAAAACATTTTTATTTTGGTTGAACTATCTGTGGAAAAGCCCTATAAACTGTACCACGAATTTGCACTTCCCTTTCGTTATATCTATCAGGTGATGGATTGTTAAGTAGCACCGAACTAGGAAATCTCCTTGATAAAAGAACTCCATCAACACTATCTCCATCTGTGAAACCGTTAAAGATTTCCTTTCTGCTTTTGTTCTTAAAATTGACTTAATTCAAAAATTAACTAAATAAAACACCACAACTCTCGCTGTGGTGTTTATATTATTGCTTTAATTAGCTGTATCGCTTACTCATAACCGCCACTAGAAAGGATTCTAGCGGTAGCACTTACTCAAACATTCTAGCGCCAGCAGGGGGAAATAAAACTAGGTTTTATAACTTCTAACAAAATTTTAATATTTCAATGAAAACGAATAAGCCTCTATTAAGAGACTTATTCGTTTTTTAATTTACTAATTATCAACACTCAAGCTTAATTACTTTATAAAAGCACCATTTTGATACATTACCACCCCCTTTAACTACTATTCATCTTCATCAAGACCTAAAAAAACACCGAGTAAAGAGTCGGTAGCTTTACTTCTGTATCTTGATAATATTATATCTTGAGCCTTTGAACTATCAATATCAAAAGCTTTTTTAAGTATTACCATCTTTTGAATCTCCTGTAGTTTATGTTTATCTAACTCAACTAAAATTTTTTCAATTTCTTTTATTCCTATTTTTTTTATTTTAAGAATTATTTCTTCCATTATCATTAATTATTTAGTTAAGTTATAGATTTTTGAAGCTTGTTCTTCACCTTTCCTAACACCTGTTTCTCTTTTGCCTATAAATTGTAATGATTCATATCCCTCTTTAGCAGCCCATTTTATAGCGTTCATATATTGATAAATTTGTTTCCCATTTTTACCTTTAAACAAACTATGTGCTGCATCTAACTCTATTTTACCCATAAAAACATCAGTTGGAATCACATCAGTTTTAAGTGTTAAGTGCTTACCATCAGAGATCATTGTACCAAAAATTTCGAGATCTGGAACAGTTTTATTAACATTTCTAAAACTAAAATGTGCAAAATCATCAATTTTATTAACTACTGAAGAAAATTCATCTGTATACTTTAGTGCTTTGGCCCCTTCAAACACACCAAACATCCCTAAAGCAGTTAAACTAGCACTAGTATAATCACCTTCAGCTAAATACGTTAAACTGTGAACCCCATCTACTATCCCTGTTTGATCAATTGCTCCAGCTACATCTGCTGCTAAATGAGCAGAATCAGTTGCTCCTTCTGATATCTGACCAATACCGGTAGCCATTTCTATCCTATTAGATTCAGAATCAAACTCTGCATTAGGTACACCTACTCTTTGTCGCATTTGCTCACCGTAAGCTTTTTGAGTTTTCTCTGCTCCACTAGAAAACTTGTTGCTAATGTTTTGTATGCCTTGCTGACCTAATCTAATAACATCAAAAAGCATTTGGTTGTTTAGAAGTTCTCGACCTTCCAGCTCTTTACCCATACCAAGCTTGTTCTCGGCAAAAGCGTATGTTGAATTATAAGCAAAATCTTCAGCTAAAGGATCAATACTCCAAAAACGACCATTGGAAGGATCGTAAAATCTATATTTAAACTCATTTACATTTAATCCTAATTCATCATGCAACTCTTGTCCTTGATACCCCCATTTCTGAGCAGAACTACTTCCTTGGCTAGAAACTACGTTATTGTATCCCTTGTGCTTAAGTCCAAATGGATAGTAATTTGATTCCTCTATAATTTCATTTTGAGTAATTGTACCGTCTTTATTTGCATCGGTGTAGGACAGTCGAACGTTTCCTAAATGGTCTTTATACTGGTATACGTAATTAAACGTATTTCCGTCTTTCTTTATATATCCTTCAGAATGATTAAAAAACTGTAAATCTCCATTTTCATAAACATAATTTCCTGCATAATCAGTAAGAGTTTCGATATCTGCAACTTCATCAATTACTTCCTTTCTTTGCTTAACTCCAGTTGCATCATATACATAGCCAACTTCTTTTATACTTGTTGAAGCAAAACTAACTGTAGTTGGTAAGTTTAAGTGATTATACTGGATATTAGTAATATTCTTATTTCTATCAATGGTCATATTACCATTTGCATCATAAACATAATCATCATCTGGATTAGTTCCATCTTTAAATCCAAATATGGTATTTCCGTTATCCTGTACTTCAAATAGTTTATTATGATAATAGCTATAATGTAAATTATCCATTAACCCAAAACTGGTAGCATTCGTATTTGTATTTCCTCGTCTTTGAAGTGTTACGATATTTCCGTTTTTATCATAGCTAATTCCAGAAACATCATAATTTGAAGTTGTAACTCCCTTTGCTCCTGTAATTCGGTTCAAGGCATCGTAAGTATAAGTATATTCGTTTAACACAGGATTCGTTGTACTATTTACACTTTGTGTATTCCAACTGGTTTGCGAAATATTGCCATTATACAATGCCTCACCAGAGGTTGGTTTATTATATTTTATACTAAAGTTAAATAAATCGTTGTCATTTTTATAATCTTCATTTATATTTTTCAACCATCCACGAATATTGTATGTGTAGTCTACCTCTTGCAAACTACCTCCTACCTTTTTACTTTTTAGTTGTCCTAACTCATCGTATTCATTTTCCACTATCGTCTCAGCATTCCCATTATCTATTCTAAAAACAACTGATTTTCCTGATAATGCTTTTACTGAAAAACCTGGTTTTAATACAATTGTACTGTTATCCGTAATAATTTTATTATTACTTAGAGTCATTGGCGCATTGAAAATATTATTACTATTTTCAGCACCTTTACTGCACGATATTAAGGCTGAATCTCCTATACATTGATTTTGAGATATTAACCTACCTACATGATCATATCCAAAAACATCTATTATAACAACATCTGATTTTCCTGTTTTTTTATGGGTACTTTTAGTTTCTAATACTCTACCTACAAAATCTAAATCAGATTCAATAATATCAGTAGTTTCTAAGTATTCATTTTGCGAATATACATGTATTGGTCTTGCTTTTTCATCATAATAGGTAACTGAGGTTATCCAATTATCCGTATTTAACACACGTATTTTGGTTCCTGTAGCCAATCCTTGTAATCTATTAGTAGATTGTATTCCCTCTTTTTTATATAAAACAACACTATCTTCTGCATTTATTTTATTAAAGATATAATTATCGTAATAATTTATAGTTAGCACCTCTGTATTTGTACTCGGAAAGTTTGAGTTGCTGTAATATATATTTTTAGACCCTAAATTACTTAATTTTTCTTCATAATATTTAGAAGCTTCATTATTTACTGTTGTAAAATGCAATTGCATTTCAGGTTGATTTAATCTTGTAGCATGTATATAAATTCCTGTATACACGACTCTACCTAGAGCGTCATATTTTGTAAATAACCATTTGTCATTAGCTCTTAAATTAGCGTCTTGTATTAATACTGGACGATCTAATGCATCATAAATAACATATTCCTTACCCTTTCCTGGTATTTTTTTCTCTACTAATCGATTTCTTACATCATAAACATATTGATAACACAAATCATCAATTATTTGAAGTGATGGTAAACTTGTATTTGCTTCTGATTTAGGCGGAAGTACAAATGTTAAATTTCCATAATCATCATAAACATAGTAGCTATCGTGTGCTTCTTCTTGAGAATTTACCAAAGCATAGGTTCTTTTTAAAACAACCTGCCCTAATTTATTTTTGAATTCTTCTGTGGTGTGCAATTTAGTTGTAGTACCATCATGATTTTCATCTCTTATAATTGTCTTATACAATTCACCTGCTTGGTACGAAACATCTCCTCCACTTAATACAGAAATATATCTTGTATCGTTGGTGTTCTTTGTAGTTTCTACTTCGTAAAGTTTAACTTCACCTTCAATATTTGTTTGATAATTAAACTCTATTTCGTGTCCATTTCCTAGTGCCCAATCTTTTCCTGGAACAGCTTGTTTTAAAACTCTATTTAATGGTGAATTTTCAAATTCTTTTTTTGAAAATGCATTAATTAAATTTACATCTGTAATTCCAGAAAAATCATTTGCATAGTGTATTTGATAATACTCTTGTGTTGCAGTTCTTGCGTTTAAATTAATACTTCCATAATTTTCAACAACATAAGGTAAAAACTCCTCTATTTGTCTTCCTAAATTATCATACTCTACATGGGTTACTATATCTTGTTCATTTGCTGATTGTTTTATATCTATATTTTGCTTTACCCTTCCTAATTCATCGAAATACGTAATACTTTTTACTACATCTTTATTTTTTATGAGTTCGGATATTGATTTTACTGGTTTTTGTGGAACAACTTTATAAATATAATTCTCATTACTGAGATTAACTAATTCTGGGCATCCTATTGACATACCAAAACCTAAAGTAACAACTACTGAACTTGATGTATCACTCCAAACACCATCGCTTCTTCTTGCTCTTAAAAAATATTCTCCTGATTTTTTTACTAAGAACCTTGAGTTTGAGTTTTTTGAATTTGTACCGTTTGGGTTTTCTCCTTGCCAATACCAATTGGTTCCTGGCGGAGGAAAACTTTCAAAAGCCAATGTTGCATCTCCACAATTATATTCAATAATAATCGGGGAAGTAGGTGCATCCACATCAGGTAATGGGGTAGACCTTATAGTTATTCCTAATGAAAATCTTACTTGTTCATTATTCATATCTACTCCATTATATATTACTGTACCTAACCCTAAATTAGTCCATTTTATAGTTATTGTATTTTGATTCTGACTTACAATAGCCCCTCCAGATACCGACCAATTTGCAGAAGTAATAATCATGCCAGTTCCTATTGCTAAGGTATACGATTCTACATCATTTTTAACAACTTGATTACTCCCTTGAATTTTTACTGTTTCATTAATTTCTATATCGCCCTGAGCATGCGTTTCAAAAACTGTAAATAGGAATATATACACTCCTAAGAGAGTTAAAAATCTATAACTTTTCATAGCATTATTTATTTTTAAGATTAATATCGTTTGATTTATTATGAACTAAAACACCATTAGCAAAAAAGTTATGATTTTTACTAACCTTATCTAAATTATATGTTTTTTGAGTTTTTGAAATTAATTTTAAACTTATAATACTTGTTTCTTTAATTTTCTTTAATTTTCTATCATAATACAAAACTATATCTCCTTTCATTATTTTACTAACAGCTAAACCATATTTTATTTTAGTCATTTCAGGACTATAAGATGACCATCCTTTTCCTTTTATGTAATAAGGATGATCTAAAGTATTTGTATTTTCAATACCGTTTTCAAAATTGAGTATAATAAATTTTGTGTGATTAGGAGTCGCAATATTCTCAACTTCTCCTACTTCAGTCGTATTTGTTTTTATATTAAATGTAAGTACTTTATCTCCTACTCTTACATTTTCAATTTCTTTTTGTTTTCCATTTGACATAATAATTTTTGTCCCTGCAACAAAACAAGAGTTAATTTCAAATTCTGGCTCTATAACAACAGTTCTACTTCTATATACAGAAAGTCCATTTTCAAGATCTGTGACTTTTACTTGTAATATAACAGTTACAGGTTTACCCGTTGTATTCCTCATCATTCCTGAAGATTTAGGATAATAATTATCATAATATATTGTTGGAGTAGTTACCCCAGATGTATTACCTACTATTGACCATAAATAAGAAAAAAGTCCTTCGTAACTACCTCCCTCTGGCTGTTCTACCCAAAAATTATTTTGATTATTTGTTGATGAAAAACCTAAAATTTCACCTACATAAAAAGGTTCACCACAATTTGGAGCTTTTACCGTGATATTTTTTGTTATTGATGTACCATTTAAATCAATAACATTCACACTGAACTCTTTAGATGTACCACAAGGAACTTCGGCTATATACTTATATAATTTACTTAGAATTATTGAAGACCCTACTTCCTTCCACTCAAAACTATAGTCCCCTTTACCACCAGTCACATTAGCTAACAACTCTGTATATTGAATACTTGGTGCTGAGTTAGGAACATAATCAGGTGTATTACTTTCTTGTATCTCAAGATTTAATAAGCCTATATCTGGAATTTCAACCGAAGGTGTTAATTTATAATTATAATTTGTTTTACTTAGAATATTACCCTCATTATCTTTCACAAAAATCAATCTATTAAAACTATCATATTCATAAATATTCTTTTGTCCTCTAGGATCTGTAATTGATAATACTCCTATACCAGGAGCATGAGTATAAGAGTATACTTGTGCGTTTGGTAAATTTTTTCTCAAATTAGACATTTCTGCTTCTAATTCAATATTGGACATAGTTTGCAGATATTCAGTATCTGATGCATTCAAAGCGGATAAAATACTTGTAATATTAGTATTTAAAACTTCTGCTACTTTATACTGATAATCATATCCCCATAAAACTATTATGGCTTTGCTATTTGCCTTTTTATATTCAGTTATATTACCTCTCTTATCGTAACTTATAAAAACAGACTTATCTTCTATTGAATTCGTTCCTTTTGATATTCCTTGTTTTAATGGTAATATTTTACCAGAACCAAAATCTTCGTAAGTGGTTAGACTAGTTTCTAATATTTCGTTATTCTTAAAATATTGTTTTTTAACTGGGACAATGATATTTAAATTATCCAAGTTGTTCATATTGGGAAAATTTGATACTTCTGAATCAAAAGGATAATAAATTATCTCCTTTATAATATTCCCTCCATTAATGACAGCTTGTTTTTCTCTGATAAAAGGCTTGTTAATTACATATACATTATTAACCTCATTAAAAAAATCTCCGCTAGCCTTATGTTCTGTAATTCTTGTTTTTTTTAGCAAGCTACTTTCTGAGTTAATCGGAAGTTCAAAACTAACATATTGCACATTTCCAGTTGAAGAAGAAATTGTACTTGAGTGATTTTCCTTTATATTGAAAGAGTCATATAGTGGATACTCATATTCATTTACTACACTTCTTAATAAATTATCCTCATTATCATAGGTATGTAAAGAAATTAACTGTCCTCTTTTAAATGAATTATCTTTATAAAAAACTGGCCATAGGCCTTGTGCTATATTTATATAAACAAAACTATTAGAAGGTAAGCTAGAACCATAATTAACAAAACTTGTTGTATTTTCATTTGGTTTATCATTAACGTTTGTATATTGTTTTATAATATAACCATTATTTACTTCTGAGACTTTAACCCTCGAATATGTTACATATTTACCCTTTGTCAATTCAAGCTTAGAATTAATCTGTTGATAGGTTAAAAAATTGCCAGAATTATTAGTACTATTATTTGTAGGCGCATACCTTCCAGAAACATAAGACGGAATTGAAGTTATACTTCCTGAACTAATACCATTGTCCATATTATAATCATAATTTATTTCTCTTTGAAGTACGTTCGAACTATTAAAAATGGATTGTTTTTTTATTCTTAACCCTCCCGAATTTATAGTTGTATTTTTAAAACCAAAAGAATGTAATTCGTAATCAAGTAGCATATGGCTGCCTGTTGGGTAAATAATTTTCTCCAAAACTCCTGCTCTTGAGTAAACTATATTTGGAGTTTTATCAACATTAGAATTTACGTACATTTTTGTGTAGCCCTTAAATGGAAATGGAATAATTGTATTTTCTCCTTCTCCTTCTTTAATATACACTTTTGGTATATGATTCTCTCCATTAACATCTGAAGGTCCATTATAATATCCTGTAAAATCTTGGTCCAATGAAAAGCGTTTTGGTAATTTCGTGGTATTATATTCAAAACTATAACCTGGTAATGTATTATGATTTTTATCAACAAAATGGACACTATTTAAACGTAAACGATAACAATGATTGTCCGTACAGTCTTCAATTGATCTAAAATAATCATGTTCAAAAACAACAGCTTTTATGAGCTTCCCATTATTATTTAAAACATCTATTTTTTTAAGTACCTTACCAGACCTAACATCTAATCTATCTTTATAATAAAAATTAATAACACCATTAGGAAAAATAATTTTTTTTATAATTTTTTCTACCGTAAAATCATATAGAACATTTGTTTCGTTATAGTTTAAACTTGATGTAAAAAAACCAGAAGTGTGTCTATTGTTTTCAATTATATTATTGTTCTCATATATATATTTCACACTTCTCTTTGAAACAGGGTTTTTTATTGATTTTAAATACATTACAGGGAATAAGTCAGGAGATTCTCTAAGTGTATTATTTATATATATACCTGATGGATAAAAACGCTGTTGAAGTTCATCAAGGGTCATATTCGCATCTAACAAAGGAACATCTTCTAATGGTACAGTTAACGTTTCATCAAGCCCATTAATTTGTCTCGAAAAATGAAATCCATGCTCTTCAAAATCATATTCAAACCCATTTATGTTCGTAATTTTAAATTTCATGAATTCAGGTTTAAAACCAAACCTCCAGTATGGATTAACAAATTCATTTGTTGTCATAAATGGACTTTCAATTTTAACTCCTGTATTAACTAATTCTAAAGGAGTTCCATTATATCTATGTACAAATTTAGTACTAATCCCTGGAGCCATAACATAATATAAATCTGGTTTTGTATCTCTCAACCCTTCAGAAATATCATGAGGTGAGGCAGGAGGATTAAATTGTAAAAGATGCCTTAAATAGCCATATTGAGTGTATAAAAAACCTGTAGGAGTGTAGTCATTAAATCCACCTCTAACACCTATATCTTCTTGACCTTGAATTTCTTTATTTATCAAACCTACTCCATTCAAAGTCCAATTTAAACCTATATTTGAAGCAGCTGAATTAACTTTAACTCCGCCTGTATCATAGGAAATAGATAAAGGAATTTCCATACCAACTAAATCAATAGTATGTATAGGAATGGTAATATCAACATGACCAGTAGATTCATCTACAGGCAAGTAATTTGCATTCGAAAACGCAACCGCGTCTGGAGCTTTTATAGGAGAAAAGTCCTGCGCCTGTATGTTTGGAAAAGTGAAAAGTAAGAATAAGATACTACTTAACATTGAAAATTTATCTTTATTGATATACTTTTTGTATACAAAAAAGCCTGCATATGTTTTTTTCATAAGATATAATTGAGTTTTAGCAATTTATTTATAACAATTTATTCTTTTTTAGCTTTGCAAGTATAGAAATCATTTCATTAATAAACCACTACTTTTCAAAGAAATAAAAATTGATATCATACCATAAAGTCATTACACACATCGAAGAAATTTCATCACTACCATGCAGCAACTTTGAAGAATTAAGAACAACTAATTTGTACATTATCTTGTTTTAGGTAATAAGTATAAGCAGTTCTAATTATTTTTTTTACTTTCACACCAAACCCCAATGAATGGAATTACAAAACCTTGTAGAAAAGTTTAAAGAAAAAGACGCACATGCATTTGAAAAACTTTACAATATGTACTACAATAATATTCTCGGAGTAGTTTTTAATATTATCCGAGATCATAATACTGCTGAAGAAGTAACTCAAGATGTTTTTATTAAAGCGTGGAATAATTCAGCATCATACTCTGTAAAGAAAGGACGTTTTTTTACTTGGATTTTAAACATAGCTAGAAACGCAGCTATAGATAAGCTAAGGTCTAAAGAATTTAAAAAGAAATCTAAAAACCTTGATGCAGAAATTTTCGTAGATATATTACATGACCATGTTAATTTAGATAGTAGAACTGATACTATAGGCATTAAAGGTTTTGTTGATAAGTTAGCAGATAACTGTAAAAAGTTAATTGATTTTCTATACTTCAAAGGTTTTACACAGAAAGAAGCTTCTGAGAGTCTTGAAATCCCTTTAGGAACTGTAAAAACGAGAAATAGAAACTGCTTAAGTAATTTAAGAACAATGTTAGAGTAATATGGATATACAAGAATACATAGCATCAGGAGTTTTAGAGCTTTATGTAGCTGGTTCTCTTACAGAAGAGGAAAACAGAGCTGTTCATGAAATGGTTTCAAAACATCCTGAACTGCTCACAGAAATACAAGAAATAGAAAAAACAGTTTCTATATTAACATCTAGTGTAGCTCCCAAAAATAATGAGCCTTCTTTTAAGAATCTTTTAATTAAAATGATTCAAGAAAAAGAGACTGAGACAAAAGTAATTCCTATTAATACACCAAAAGCTAATTGGACCACCTATTCTGGTTGGGCAGCTTCTGTTTTAATTGGTAGCGCCTTACTATATTCTGTAATGAATAGTTCTTCTCTATTTCAAGAGATAAAAACTATACGTGCTGAAAAGCAAAATTTCAAACAAAAATTAGAAAGTTCTGAAACGAATTTAGAAGCTAATAAAATCTTATTAGCTGCAATTAGAAATAAAGATATTATTAGTATTACCTTACAAGGTCAAGATGTTTCTCCAGAATCTTATGCAAAAGTATACTGGAATAAAACTACAAAAACAATGTATGTAGATGTTCAAGGTCTTCCAGATCCACCTGAAGGAAAAGTATACCAGCTTTGGTCATTGAAATTAAATCCTTTAACACCAAGTAGCTTAGGAACGTTAGATGACTTTATTACTGATACTAATAAAATTTTCACTGTAAATAATCCAAATCAATCGCAGGCATTTGGTATTACATTAGAACCAAAAGGAGGTAGCAAATCACCAACTCTTGAACAATTATATACGTTAGGTGTTGTAAATTCTTAGCTAAATATTTTTCAATGTAAAATAGCCACATTAAATGTGGCTATTTTTTTTACTAATAAAGAGTCCCCCCGAACTTTTATTAGCAGGCTTTTACACCTCAATCAAAAAATCATGCTTTTAAAAACTATAACTTATTGTAAATTTTGTAAATAATGGTGTTCCTGGTGTAAAATGAATTTCTTCTACTGGCTGAGTTTCATTCTGTAATCTTGATGTTGTTGCAAATTGAGTTTCATTCCAATCCACATCAAAAATATTTTCTATTGCTACTCCAAAAGTTAATTTATTAACCGAATAATTCACGTTAAAATCATTAACTAAATATCCTTTGGCTACAATCGAATTATCTTCATTCGCTGGTCTATTATCAAGATATCTTAATCGCAAACCTCCTGAAAATTTTTTTATATCTTTAAACGCAATACCTCCAGTTACTGTAAAATCAGGTGCTAAAGGAATAAAGTTTTCTCCTGAAACTTCTTCCAAGCTTCTTGCGGTTACTAAAGTAACATCAGAGTTAAAATAGAAGTGCTTTGATAACTGATATCGAATTCCTAAATCTATTCCAAATCGTTCAGATTCACCAGATGGCTCAATAATTCCAGCATCACCGACATAAACTAACTCTTCTTCAGACTGTAAATACCATAATGCTGAATTCAATACTAAGTTTTTTGTAGGCTTCCAAATTCCTCCTACGTCCACTCCATAAGCTCTTGGTAATAGTTTTCTGGTATCACTTTGTAAAATTACACGTGCATCATTGGAATGAAAACCTATTCCACTTTTCACAAATAACTGTAAATTTTCACTCGCGTTCATAGCTATATTCAATTTAGGATTTACTATTACTTTGCTTTTTGAAAGTGTTTCGTAATTTGTTTGTAGTTGATCGTTGTATCTAAAATTGAAATAATCCATTCTTATGGATGGGTTTATTTCAAATTTACCTATCGCAACTTTTGCGTCTAAAAACCCATAAAGATTAGTTTGCCTAACATCTCCTAATTGTAACTGTGTAATTGTTTCTCTTCTGTTTTTAGTTTTAGAAAGTTCTACATCTTGTACATCATCATGTCGAACTCCAAAACCATTACGATATTTAACTGAAAAATTAGTGTAATCTTTCCTATTAGTATAAGTAGCGTTTAATCCATAAATATTTCTGTTTTCAGTTTGCTTAATTTGATCTCCATTTATTGGATCTTCTAAGAAGAAGGTAAAATTAGAAAATAAGTTAAAGTTATAATTTGAAGCAAAAATATTTGTTGAAAGACTTCCACCATTATCTAAGCTCTTTAAATATTGAAGATTTAAATTAGAACGTGATGTTTCTCCTCCCTCTGTATCGTCTATTGCACCAAAACGAGTTATATTATTATTGTCAACTTCTCGTTGAGGAATTTGTCCTGATGCATCCCAACTACTTGTAAAATGAGAAGCAGTAATGCTAATCTTATCAAAATTGTCCAATATAGTTTGATATTTAGCGAAAAGATTTAATCTATTAAAGTTTTGAGAAGATTCGAAAGGACCATCAGTTTCAATATACTCTAAAGCCATATATGCATTATCTTTTTTAGAATTATCATCAATCAGGTTAAACATTCCTAATGTTCTAATGGAATTGAAATCTCCTAGTTCAAGACTTATTTTGCTCTCCTCTAGCTTATTTTTTGTTGCAAAAGACACATAACCTGCTGTATTAAAATCACCTTGATTAGCGTAATATGGACCTTTTCCAAAGTCAATTTTTTGAATGGTTTCTGGAATTACGAAATGTAAATCACTATAACCTTGTCCGTGGGCGTGTGAAACCATATTTACTGGCATACCATCTACAGAAATACTAATATCTGTCCCATGATCTATATCAAAACCTCGTAAAAAAATTTGCTCTGCCTTTCCTCCTCCTGCATGCTGACCAATAAATAAACCGGGCACCTTTCTCAATATTTCTTGAGATGTATTTACAGGGTTTGTATGTAAATCTAATGAGACAATAGAGCGTAACGGGTTTTTATCTTTACTGATAACTAACTCTTCTAGTGCTATGTTTTTCTCTTCCAATTCAATTTTGTTCGGTCGAGTGATATCTTCTTTCTGTAAAAAAAATAAATATGTTTTATATCCTAAAAGACCTACCTGAATTGTATCTCCTACATGTGAGCCAACCAGTTTAACCTCTCCTGCACTGTTTGAATGTGTATGTTTATTTCTTGTTTTATTATACACGTATGCATTTGCAATAGGTTCTTGTTCTTTGTTAATTAATTGTGCTTCAAAAGTAAAAGAGTTACTAATTTGAGCTTCAATATTAAAAACCATACCAAATAAAACAGCAAGTAGTGTAATTCTTAAAAGCTTCATGATTATAAGTTTTGTATTTTGTTATAGGTTACTGGTCCTAATTCATAGCTACTTTCTAACAATTGATTCTTTATATCTACTACTTTTTTATGAAGCTTATTTGCTTTGTATATTTCTGCTAAATGATAAAGTACTTCTGGCTCAAAACTCTTACCAGCTACATATTTATCTGCAATAAAAAGAGACTCTTTCATATTGCCATTTTTATAAAAAACCCACGCTAATAAATCATATGATTGCGGTGTTGCTCTGTTCTTGATTTCTTCTTCTACGATTTTTAATGCTTCTTCTTTATTATCCAATTCATCCAACAATACTTTTGCTTTATGTTGGTGATACATAACTCCATAATGTTTATTCTTTACAGAAGATAAAAAGTCTTGAATGTATTGCTCTTTCTTATCTGAATCATTCATGTACTCCGCTAATTCAGCTTTAAATAAAGAATAATCTGGAGATGCATTCTGCTCTTTAATAATGTTTAAAATACGTAATGCTTCTTCTGGATTATTTTCATGTGAATAAACAATCCATGCTATTCCTTTTTTTGCATAAGTATTATTAGGGTCTATTTCAAGAGACTTCAAATAATACTCGTATGATTTTTCTATTTGATTATTATGTCCATAGAAATCTGCAAGATTAGTGTAACTCCAAATAATCAACCCTGCATCTTTTTTTGATTCAGCTATAACTAGAGCTTTTTCCATTAAATTAATAGCCGTTTGAAGATCACCTATATGATCATTCCATTTGGCTGCTCTAATTAGATAACCAAAATCTGAGACTTTATATATAGATGCTAAATACTTTTCAGCAGTTTCATAGTTACCAAGCTCTAAATGAACATCGAAAAGCATTTTTTGAGTGTAGGATAAATTTTCTCCATTTTCCTCTGCCTTCTCTAAGATAGTAAGTGCATTTTTAAATTTATGTTGAGAAATATAATTTCTGGCAAGCGCTCGTAGATGTGAAGTAGTAGTAGCTTTTTTGTTAGCTTCAACTAAATTTTGTTCTGCTTCTTTTAAGTAGTTAATATCACCTGTAATGGTAAATAATTTTGTTTGTATGGTAGCTATTTTACTAAGATAAGGATATTGAGTTGGTTCTTTTTCTAGTTTCTGTTTCCAGAATGATAAATTAATATTTGTCTTATTTAAGACAGAGTCTTGCGAAACATTCAAAAAAGCTTCGTAATCGTTCTTTTCAGTTATTCTTACATTTTCTTTATTTTTAGCACAATTGGCAAATAATACTAAAGCTATTGCGTATATAATATTTTGAAATCTCATGTTCTTGCTGTTTTTGATTAAGGAAAAACTGATTGGTGTTCTGGGGAATTATAAACACCAACCAGTACTATATTTCTACCAAGGAGATGCTAGGTAAGGGAATGAAGTTAAGAAGCTCTTATCGTTTGCATCAACATGATCGTCTGATAACGTTGGATTTTCAGTAAAATCTTCTCCTCCAAAAATCAATAACAATTCAACTGTAATTACATCATCTGCTAATGCTCTTCCTGTTAAAACATTAGTTCCATCGTAAAAAGTAGTTGTTCCATCTAAAGATACAGTAAGTACATCTGTAGCTAAAACTCCTGTAAATGAAGCAGCATCTAAACCTAAAGCGTTTTGATCTCCCATATTAGCATAAGCTGGACTTAATGCTTTTAAATTTGTTTCGAACATTGTTTGGAAAGCCGAGTTTTGTTCAGAAGGTATAGTTGTATTAAACGTATCCTTTTGATTTGAGTTCACAAAAACTGTATTTATTGCTGGTCTACCCATTTGGTCTTGTTGAACATAGGTTCCAGAAAAATCAGGTGCTCCTTGATTCATTGGCATTGCATCATCGTCGCTACAACTTATTAAGCCTATTGTAAGTGATGCTAATAATACTATTTTTATTTTTTTAAATTTCATGATGTTAGTTTTTTGATTTATGATTTTGTCTTAGATTCTACCCAAGTATTGATTGTTCCTGTACCTCCTATCATAGATTTTGGAACTTCTACAACTATTGATAAAACATTAGTACCTGCAAATGTATCTGCTCCTGGATTATTAAAGCTTGTTGCATTTCCTGAAATAATTTCTCCATAACGAGCAAAGTCCATAAAGAAAGGATCGTCTCTTGGGCCTGCAAAAAATTTCATTCCATTTTCATTTTGAATGATTGGTGTGCTTCCGTAAGATGTGATTGCTACATTTGATTGATTTGTTGTAGTTCCAACTGTACTGGTTAAACCTGTTGTTGATGGACTGTATGGACCAAAGAAGTACATTTTTCCGTCTCTTGGCAAAGCTTGAATAACTAAATCCTCGATAGCATCTCCATCGGTGTCTATATTAAACTCGACCATTGTGTTTTCATCAAAAGATGAACCAGCCGTTTCCGAAGGGCTTAAAAGTCCTTGAACATTAGCTACAAAAACAATATTGTTTGTGTCTTCGCCCTGAAAAGCATAATAATCTGTGATGTCTGAAGATCCACCAGAAACAGCAGGAGCATCTATATGATCTGCTGCTATTAATAAAGTTACAGAGGCAGCTAATAGCAGTCCTCCAATAAATGATTTCTTTTTTTTCATGATTGTATTATTTTAATTAATAATTGATTACAACCATACCTACGAAGTTTTTCTCTTCATGGTTTTCTAAAAATGAAAAAAAAGTGAATTTTATATATTTTTACCTTTAATAAACATCAAAAAAACAGATTCAAATAACTGAAAAACAATGTTTTATATTTTTTATTTTCTTGCTATAAAAAAATACATTTTATTTTTATATTTCTACATAATCAATAGTTTTGATTAGTAGGTTTGAGAAATATTCTAAGTATACTATCTATTTGGAGTTTGAATAAAATCTTTCTAATCTGATAATTGATTGGTAGATTCATATTCTTGTGAAGACTTTATTTTACATAGCGTATTAAGAAAAGTTTTAATTAGCCTCTGTATTGACTGAAATTTTTAGCAAAAAAAACTCACCCGAAGGTGAGTCTTAAAGTATTATCTAATTAATTTTTTATATTTAATTCGCTTCGGCATTAAATCTCCGCCTAATCGTTTTTTCTTATTTTCTTCATAATCTGAAAATGAACCTTCAAAAAAGTAAACTTGCGAGTCACCTTCAAAGGCAAGTATATGTGTACAAATACGATCTAAAAACCAACGGTCGTGAGAAATGACTACTGCACAGCCTGCAAAATTTTCTAAACCTTCTTCCAAAGCTCTCAATGTATTAACATCTAAATCGTTTGTTGGCTCATCTAGTAATAACACGTTTCCTTCTTCTTTTAGCGTCATTGCTAAATGCAAACGGTTTCGCTCTCCTCCAGATAATGTGTCAACTTTTTTATTCTGTTCACTTCCTCCAAAATTAAAGCGACTTAAATACGCACGTGAGTTAACTTGTTTTCCACCCATCATTACTAAATCTTGTCCTTCTGAAAAATTCTCCCATATAGATTTGTTTGGATCTATGTTTGAATGTGCCTGATCTACATACGCAATTTTAGCAGTCTCTCCTACTTTAAAACTTCCAGCGTCCGGAGTTTCTTCTCCCATAATCATTTTAAAAATCGTAGTTTTACCTGCACCGTTTGGACCGATAATTCCTACAATTCCAGCTTGTGGTAAATTAAACGCTAAGTTTTCATATAATAATTTATCACCAAAAGCTTTAGAAACGCCAGATGCTTCAATAACATTAGTACCTAAACGTGGTCCATTTGGAATATAAATCTCTAGTTTTTCTTCCGTCTGCTTTTGATCTTGGCTCATCAATTTTTCATAGTTCTTCAAACGTGCTTTTTGCTTTGTTTGACGACCTTTAGCACCTTGACGTACCCAATCTAATTCTCTTTCTAATGTCTTTTGACGTTTAGATGCCGTTTTGCTTTCTTGTGCTAAACGTGTTGACTTTTGATCTAACCAAGATGAGTAATTTCCTTTCCATGGAATACCTTCTCCTCTATCCAACTCTAAAATCCATCCAGCAACATTATCTAAGAAGTATCTATCGTGCGTTACTGCGATTACAGTTCCTTTGTACTGTGCTAAATGATGTTCTAACCAATGTACCGATTCTGCATCAAGGTGGTTGGTAGGCTCATCTAATAATAGAATTTCTGGTTCTTGTAATAATAACCTACATAAAGCAACTCTACGACGTTCTCCTCCAGATAATACACCGATTTTTTTATCAGAATCTGGTGTTCGTAGCGCATCCATTGCTATTTCTAGCTTTGTATCTAATTCCCATGCGTTAGAAGCGTCAATCTGATCTTGTAATTCAGCCTGACGAGCCATTAGCTTATCCATCTTATCTGCATCAGAATACACTTCTTCTAAACCAAACATGTCGTTAATTTTATTGTACTCATCAAGAATGGCTACCGTTTCTGCAACACCTTCTCTTACAATTTCCATTACCGTTTTTTCTTCGTCTAATTGAGGTTCTTGCTCTAAATATCCTACTTTATAGCCTGGTGAAAAAGTAACATCTCCTTGGTAATTTTTTTCTACTCCTGCTATTATTTTTAATAGGGTAGATTTACCAGAACCATTTAACCCTAAAATTCCAATTTTTGCTCCGTAAAAAAAGCTTAAATAGATATCTTTTAAAACTTGTTTTCCTGTTGATTGGTAGGTTTTTGAAACCTTATTCATGGAGAAGATTACCTTCTTATCGTCTGACATTTTTATTATATTAAGTGGTTGAACTATTCTATTTTTACATTTCTCTACATAAGATTTTGAGTTTCTTATGTTTTATTGGTGAAGACCTATACTCTTCCTTTTAATGCATTAAATACCCATGCTATTGAAAAGAATCCCAAACCTACAGCTCCAAAGCCATATCCTGCAATTTCATCATATTTAAAAACCGCTAAAGCGACTAAAAGGATTCCCATTAAAATCATTATTATGGTTGCATATCCTAATACTGTATTTTTATTCATTGACATATTTACTAGTTTAAAAAAAGTACCCTATGTAAATTATAATGTTAAGTACCTTAAATCTTGGGGATTAAGCTAAATTATAATTTAGATACATAGTGCAATGTGAATTACAAATATCGAGAAATATTTATAGTAATCAAGGATTATTCACTTAACTAATAAATAACTGTACGATTTTAAGCTTATTTTCTTGCTAATTTTCGAAGGGCAACCCATTGTTTTAGCATTTCTCTAGAGTCGCATGCTGGATAACCGACCACCGTTTTTCCTGCAGCCACGTCTGCAATAACTCCAGAACCTGCTCCTACGGTTGCTCCTGAATGTATTGTTGTATGATCTTTTATTGATGCACTTCCTCCAATAACTACTCCATCTCCTAAAGTTACAGAACCTGCTAGACCACTATTTCCTGCCATAATACAAAATCTTCCTAAAACAGAATTATGTCCGATTTGAACTAAATTGTCAATTTTACATCCATCTCCAAGTATTGTTGAACTGAACTTACCTCTGTCGATACAAGAGTTTGCCCCAATTTCAACATAATGACCAATAACAACATTTCCTATGTGCGGAATTTTAGTTAATCCTTGTTCACTTGGTCTGTATCCAAAGCCGTCTGCTCCAATGCTTACATTATTATGAAAAATACAATGTGTTCCTATTTCACTTCGTTCACGAATAACGGTGCCCGACCAAATCACAGTACCTGTCCCTATAGTCGTGTCATCAAAAATAGATACATTAGGGTATACGGTAACGTTCTCTCCTAAAACTACATTCTCACCAATGTAAGAATTTGCTCCTACTTTACAACCTTTTCCTATTTTAGCTGTTTTACTAATAACAGCTGTAGGATGAATATCTTCAGAAAAGACAGGTGATTCAGGTTGAAACATTTCCAATATCATTGCCATTGCTAAATCTGCATTTTTCACCTTTATAAATGCTTTTCCTTCTCCTGGCTCTATAGTTATCTGTTCGTCAATAACAGCAACACTAGCATTAGATTTTTCCCATAAACGAGCATATTTTGTATTTCCTATGAAGGTAATGTGGTTTTTCGTTGCTTTCTCTATTTGTTCAGGAGCATATATCTCTTCATTACAATTACCTATTATTACCCCACTTAATACTTTAGCTATCTCGTTTACTCGGAATGATTTCATGAATCTATATTAAATTTATTCTATTATGTTTGTCTTGGTGCTTATATTTTGTAGATGTAGAATCTTACTATGTATTCACAAATAGGATTCTATACCTAGAACTGAATTATAATTTTGCAGCTAATCTACTACCTTGATCGATCGCTCTTTTTGCATCTAATTCAGCAGCTATGTCTGCACCTCCGATAACGTGAACGTTTACTCCTTTTGCTTGAAGTGGTTCTAATAATTCCTTGAACGGTAATTGTCCTGCACAAATAATCACATTGTCAACTTCTAAAAGTTTTTCTTCTTCATTCTGAACATAATGTAATCCTTGATCATCTATCTTAGTATACTGAACTTCATTAATGAATTGAACATTTTTCTTTTTCAAGTTTGTTCTGTGAATCCATCCAGTAGTTTTTCCTAAGTTTCCTCCAAACTTACCTTTACTTCTTTTGAACATGAATATTTCTCTTGCTGGAGGGTGAATTTCTCTAGACACTCCTTCAATACCGCTTCTGGCTTGTAAACTCTTATCTATTCCCCACTCATTAAGCCAAGCATCTATGTTTTGAGAAGTACTTTCCCCTTCATGAGTGAGATATTCTGAAACATCAAAACCTATACCTCCTGCTCCAATTACTGCAACTCTTTTTCCTACGGGTTTCTTATGCTTAAGGACATCAAGGTAGTTTAATACTTTTTCATTATCGACTCCATTTATTCTTGGTGTTCTAGGTGTGATTCCTGTAGCTAAAATAATTTCATCAAAATCTTCATTAGCTAGATCTTCTGCAGAGACTCTTGTGTTTAGTTTTAAGTTTACATTATGTAACTCTATCTGTTTTCCAAAATAACGTAGTGTTTCGTAAAACTCTTCTTTTCCTGGTATTTGCTTAGCAATATTAAATTGTCCGCCAATGATACTTTCACTATCAAACAGTGTTACTTCATGACCTCTTTGTGCTGCTACTGTTGAAGCTGCTAAACCTGCTGGCCCAGCTCCAACAACTGCAACTTTTTTCTTCTTGTTGGCTGGAGAATAATCGAATTCGGTCTCATGACATGCTCTTGGATTTACTAAACAACTTGCTACTTTTTGCTCAAAAACATGATCTAAACATGCTTGATTACAGGCTATACATGTGTTTATTTCATCATCTCTTTCTTCTCTGGCTTTATTTACCCATTCTGGATCAGCTAAAAACGGGCGTGCCATCGAAATCATATCTGCATGACCTTCTGCTAAAACTTTTTCAGCTGTCTCAGGCATATTTATTCGATTAGAAGTAATAAGTGGGATACTCACTTCTTCTTTCATTTTTTTAGTTACCCAAGTAAAAGCTGCTCTAGGAACTGAAGTAGCTATCGTTGGAATACGCGCCTCATGCCATCCTATTCCTGTATTTATTATTGTTGCTCCTGCTTTTTCTATTTCTTTTGCTAACGCTACAATTTCTTCCCAAGAACTTCCATGTTCAACTAAGTCTAACATGGATAAACGATAAATTATAATGAAAGCTTCTCCTACTTTTTCTCTGGTTTGCCTAACTAATTCAATTGGTAGGCGCATTCTATTTTCGTAACTACCTCCCCAATCATCATTTCTTTTATTGGTTCTTTTGGCTATAAACTGATTGATTAAATATCCTTCAGAACCCATTATTTCTACACCATCGTATCCCGCTTCTTTTGCTAAAGACGCAGATCGAACAAAATCCTTGATTGTTCTTTTAATACCCGATTCTTTAAGTTTGAATGGTTTAAATGGTGTTATTGGCGATTTTATTGCTGAAGGACCAACATTCAATGGATGATATCCGTAACGACCTGCATGCAAAATTTGCATACAAATTTTACCTCCTTCTTTGTGTACTGCTTCCGTTATTGTTTTATGCTCATTAGCATGTTTCTTTGTACTCATTCTTGCTGAAAAGGGACCTGTCCAACCTTGAATACTTGGCGCTATTCCTCCAGATACTATTAAACCTACTCCTCCTTTGGCTCTTTCTGCATAATACGTTGCTATTTTTTCATAACCGTTCTTTTCTTCTTCTAAGCCAGTGTGCATAGACCCCATTAAAACTCTGTTTTTCAACGTTGTAAAACCTAAGTCTAATGGTTCAAAAATATGTTTATACTTACTCATCTAGTTTAATTTTAATTTTATTATGCGTGCATAATATTTGCAAGATAATTCTATTTTCTTAAAATAGAAAAACTAAGTTAAGCTTTAAGAATTATTTCCTAAAAAATAAAAAATACTATAAAATTTTCACGTGTATACTATTTTAAACCAACAAAGCTCCTTAGAAAGGAGCTTTGTTGGTTTAAAATAGTCTGTAATTTACACAGGCACTTCTATGAATAATAATTCGGAATTTGTCTTTGCTTTAATATTGAAGGTCTCTGTACCTTTTACTCCTAATGCATCTCTACTTGATGCTTCCTCATCATTGACTTGTATTTCTCCAGAAATATTCATTAAATACACTCCATGATCTTTGGATTTCATTGTGTAGTCAAACTCCATTCCTTTGTCTAAATCAATTCTCGATAGTTTTGCATTTTGATGAATCTTCAAACCTTCACCTTTATCATTAATATCGTTAACCAATACTTGTAATTTGTTTTTTCTATCTTCTGGATCGAAAGATTCTTGATTATACCGTGGCTTTACTCCTTCTTTATTGGGTAAAACCCAAATTTGAAATAAACTCAAATGCTCGTTTGCACTTGCATTAACTTCAGAATGGTACACTCCTGTTCCTGCGGACATCACCTGAACTTCGTTTGGACGAACATACAACCAATCATTAGCCATATCATCTTTGTGTTTTAGCACACCGCTCAAAGGAATAGTTATAATTTCCATATTTTGATGTGGATGTGTACTAAAACCCATACTTGGTGCTATCAAATCATCATTCAATACACGCAATGCTCCAAATTGCATACGTTTTGGGTTATGAAAATTAGCAAAGCTAAAAGAATAGTTAGCCTGTAACCATCCATGATTAGCAAAACCTCTTGTACTTGCTGAAAATTTTTCTATTTGCATAATTTCTACCGTATTTTGTCTAATAAATCACTTAGTACTTTTGCTTCTTCTTTAGACAAATTTTTTAATAAATTTAAATCACTTATTTGAGTGTCAACCTCAGACAACAACAATAAACCCTCATCAGTTATCTCCACAAATACTACACGTCTATCTTTATCACAACGATGTCTTACTATCAGGTTTTTCTCTAAGAGTTTATCCATTAATCGTGTAACATTTGGTGCTCTTTCAACCATTCGTTCTTTTACAACCTGAACTTTAGTTTCTTTTCCTGCTCCCCTCAGAATACGTAGAATATTATATTGTTGTGGTGAAATTCCATAAGATTTAAAAAACTCAACTTCTTTACTATTTATCCAATTCGCTGTATACTTAATGTTAAGAAAGGCTTTAGATCTTTGATCTTTGAATTTTGAATTAATATCTTTAGAAATGTCTCCCATACTTTATATCAGTTTCTCAAATTCTTCAACAGTTTTTTTCAAACCATTATCATTTTCTTCATCAATTATTTTACCTTCTTTGAAGTTATCGTAAAATTTCACTAAAGAAAAGCTGGTTGTCTCAGAGGCTCCCATATGTGGAAATGTTGCTAATGCTGAAGTTAATACCGACGCTCCTCCTCTAGCTCCTGGAGATGTTGCCATAACCAACACAGGCTTATTTCTAAACACTTCTTTGTTTTCTCTTGACACCCAGTCAAATAAATTTTTAAAAGCTGCAGCATAAGAGCCATTATGCTCTGCTAACGAAATAATAAATCCATCATAAGAATCCAAAGCTTTATTAAATTGAATTGCCCCTTCTGGGTAATCCTCTTTTTTTTCTATATCCTCGCTGTAGATTGGAACTTCATAGTCATTTAAATCTAACAGATCAAAACTGTTATTTTTTAGTTGTTTAGCTGCATAATTAGCTAATTGTTTGTTTATAGAAGTACTACTTGTACTTCCTGCAAAAGCGGCTATTTTTTTCATGAAATATAACTTTCTATTTTATTTTCTCCTTTTATAATCTTTGCAACAGGACATTTACCTGCTATTACTTTTAACCTTTCCTTCTGTTCTTGCGTTGGTTCTTTTTCAAAGGTAATATCCTCTACGAATACTTGTTGAATAACATCATTCATTTGTTCGGTACGTTGACTAATATTTACCGTTATTTTCCCTAAATCCCAACCTTTTCTTTCTGCATACATTCTAAGTGTTATAGAAACACAACCACCTAAAGCCGTTAAAAGATACTCGCCTGGTGTGGGTCCATTATCGTCTCCACCAAGTGCAACAGGTTCATCTATACTATTGTAATGATTTCTTACTTTAGCCTCAGCTGTATAATTTTTATTTGATAATACTACTTTAGAAACACTCATTAGTTTATATTTTTTTACTGTAAATATAGGATATAACTAATAATACAATGGCAGCCAAAGCAGGAATATGTTCACCATCACTAATCATATAATGTGCAAAAAAGGCCAGTACAAAATCAAAGAAAAACCCAGCATAAGCCCACTCTTTTAAAGACTTATTATTAATAAACCATATAGCTACAAGTCCTAAAATTTTTGCAAAAGCTAATGGATATATAATGTATGTTGGATAACCAAAGCTTTCGAATGCTTTTACTATAGCTTCGTTGTTAAAAACATACATACCTGCTGACATTAACATTAAAGCTGAAAGCAAACCTGTTGAGACGTAATAAATAATTTGATTTTTCTTCATTATGCTTTTATTTGAATAACCATACAAAGATATGAAAAAAAATAATACATTCCAAGGAATATAAAAACATGGAGTATAAATTAAATTTAAATTATTTGAAAAGAAGTAATATATTTGCATAAGCACTTATATAAATAACTATTTAATGGACGCTTTACAAGGTATAGGAGCTTTAGGTATTGGATCTAGATTAAAAAGATTGAGCGAATACATGATGAAAGAAACGCAAATCGTATATGACTTACTAGACATCGATTTTGATCCTTATTTATTTCCTGTTTTTAAAGTAATAAAGAATAAAATCAAAGTAACCAATACCACTATCTGCCAAAGTTTAAAAATCTCACAACCGGCAACAACACAAACTATAAATAAACTCGTTAACAAAGGGTTGGTTGAAATTATTGAACATAATACCGATAGGCGTAAAAAAGTGATTAAATTATCAAGTAAAGGGAAAGAATTGATTGTTACCATAGAACCACTCTGGAAAAGTATTGAACACACTATAAAAGTATACACGGCATTACAGTCTAATTCTTTAATTGAACACATGAATATACTTGAAGAAAAATTCATTCATAAAAGTTTTAGTGAAGCTATATTAGAACATTACACCATGAAACATAAAAACCAATTAGAAATCATTCAGTTTGAAGAAATGTATGCTTCTTCTTTTTATGAACTTAATATCGAATGGTTAGAAACCTATTTTACAGTTGAACCATACGATAAGGAAGTATTAAGTAATCCTCAAAAATACATTATACATAAAGGAGGTTATATTTTCTTTGCTAAGCTAAATAACAACATAGTTGGAACTGTTGCATTAATGCCTTTTGGCGATTTTGGAACTTTTGAGCTTACTAAAATGGCTGTTTCTCCAGATCATAGAGGGCACAAGATAGGTCAACAATTACTATTGTATTGTATTGATTTTGCCGTTGAAAAGGAATTTGAAAGACTCATCTTATATTCAAGTAGAATTCTTGAAAATGCAATTTACATTTACAGAAAATATGGATTCATCGAAATTCCAATGGAAGAAAACCCTCCATATAAAAGAGGAAATATAAAAATGGAATACAAAGGTTTAAAAATGAAAAAGTCGCTTTTATAAAGCGACTTTTCTTAAAACTAGAAATATATGTATAAACAAACAACTTGCTAAAACCGAGCCGTTTTAACTAAGTCATAATTAAACTGACGCTGCTGCTAATTCAACTTCAGTTTTTCCTTCCTTTACTTCAAACTGATTTGAAGTATTTTTAGTTCCTCCTGCTTTTAATGCTTTGTCTCCTGCAAAAAATGTTTTATGATCATCTCCTAAATCAGAACCCGCCATTCTTTGGTGCTTCACACAAGAAACTCCTTTTCTTATTTCTTGTCTTTGTACTCCTTTTACATATGCTAACATTCCTTCTTCTCCAAAGTATCCTTCGGTCAAATCATTCATATGTAAAGCTGTTGTATGATAAGTTGGTAACGTTATCAAATGATGAAAAATACCAGCATCTCTAGCTCCATCGATCTGAAAAGTTCTAATCTTTTCATCTGCTCGTTTACACAATTCAGAGTCATCGTATACAACATCCATTAAGTTATTTTTATCGTATGAAGACACATCTTCACCTGCTTCTACCATTGCGTCATATACCTGATTTCTAAAATTCAAAGTCCAGTTAAAAGACGGTGAATTATTATAAACTAACTTAGCATTGGGTACAACTTCTTTAACTCTATTTACCATACTTGCTATTTGCCCCACGTGCGGAGTTGGAGTTTCAATCCACAATAAATCTGCTCCATTTTGCAAACTTGTAATACAATCTAACACTACTCTGTCAATATTTGAACCTTCTTTAAACTTATAAAGACCATTTGATAATCGAATAGGACGCACTAATTTACCATCTCTTTTTAACAAAACTTCGTTATTAACCACCTCATCTATAGACACTTCTTCACATGCTACAAAGTCCAAGTATTGAGAAGCTAAATCTCCTGGTTCATTACTAACGGGTAACTTTTGCGTTAATCCTGCTCCTTCAGAATCTGTTCTTGCTACTATAACACCTTCATCAACGCCTAACTCTAAAAACGCATAACGTATTGCATTTAACTTTGCTATGAAGTCTTCGTGTGGAACTGTTACTTTTCCATCTTGGTGACCGCATTGTTTTGCATCTGAAACTTGATTTTCTATTTGAATAGCACAAGCTCCAGCCTGAATCATCTTTTTAGCTAATAAATATGTAGCCTCTTCATTACCAAACCCAGCGTCTATATCTGCTATAATTGGGACAACATGCGTTTCAAAATTATCTATTTCATCCTGAACATCTTCTCCATCTTCTAACCTTCTAAATAAGTCATTAAGTGCTATTGCATCTGCCTGACGTAAGAAATCATAAATTTCTTCAATCAAAGATGGCACGGCTGTCTTTTCGTGCATTGATTGATCTGGTAATGGTCCAAATTCTGATCTTAGAGCAGCTACCATCCAACCTGAAAGATATAAATATCTTTTGCTTGTTGTTTTGTAATGTTTTTTTACTGAAATCATTTTTTGCTGTGCAACGAAACCATGCCAACAACCTAATGATTGGGTATATTGAGATTGATCTGCATCATAAGCTTCCATATCACTTCTCATGATAGAGGCTGTATATTTAGCTATATCTATTCCAGTTTTAAAACGATTTTGAGCCACCATTCTTGCAGCGCTTTGTGGATCAATAGCATTCCATGTACTTCCATATTTTGTTTTAAGTACTCTTACCGTTTCTAATGCCGAACTATACGTGTCTTGTGCTAAATTTTTCATAATATTGTATTGTTAATAAGCTATCTATTTATTAATGATTTTTTAGCCCTTTAAAATGTTGCCGCATTTTTGGGGCTTTTTCGTTTGTATGTCCATTATAATGGATCAAAATTTACCTTGTAACTATTTCGTCTTTAAGATGAAAGTTTATATGTATTTATACGCTGGTAGTGTTAGGAATTCTATAAAATCTTTTGACAATACTAAATCATCAAAAATTTCAATTGCTAAATCAAACCTCCTCGAATTATAATATGACTCACCAACCATATTCTTTATCTTGTGTAATTCTTCTGTTTTTAATTGTTGATATACTTCTGTGGTAAAAACTAAACCTTCTTCTAATTCAACTTTTTCATTCAACCATTGCCATAATTGTGTTCTTGATATCTCTGCTGTGGCAGCATCTTCCATCAAATTATATAGTGCAGCAGCTCCATTTCCAGACAACCAGCTTTCGATATATAAAATACCTACATTTATATTTTTTCGGACTCCTTGTTCTGTAACTGTTCCTTTAGGCAACTCAACTAATTGAGCTTCTGTAATTTGTAAATCTTCTCTTTTATTTGTTATTTGATTTGCTTCAGGCATATACTTATTAAATACATCTGTAGCTAATTGTACCAATCCAGGATGCGCAACCCAAGTACCATCGTGTCCGTTTTTAACTTCTTGTTCTTTATCATTTAAAACTTTAGCATAAGCGGCTTCATTTGCTTTTTCATCATTTTTAACTGGAATTTGTGCTGCCATTCCTCCCATAGCGTGAACTCCTCGCTTATGACAACGCTGCACTACTCTTTGTGAGTATGACTTCATAAAAGGTGTACTCATCGTTACTTGATCTCTATCAGGAACTAAAAAGCCTTCATGATTTCTAAACTTTTTGATGTATGAAAAAATATAATCCCAACGTCCGCAGTTTAATCCTGCCATATGATTTCTTAACTCGTAAATGATTTCATCTAATTGAAAACTTGCTGTAATTGTTTCTACCAATACAGTTGCTTTAATTGTATTTTGAGAAACACCTAAATAATCTTGCGCAAAAACAAATACATCGTTCCACCATCGTGCTTCTAAATAATGCTCCAACTTAGGTAAGTAGAAATATGTAGCGGAACCTTGCTCCATCAAAACCTTTATATTATGAAAAAAATACAATCCGAAATCAACTAAAGAACCAGACACTTCTCTTCCTTCAATTTCAAAATGTCTTTCATTTAAATGTAATCCTCTTGGTCGTACTAATAAAACAGCCGTTTTTTCATTAAGCTTGTACGTTTTGTTTTTAGCTTCATTATAAAACGAAATCGTTTTCGTATTTGCGTCAAATAAATTAACCTGCCCACTTAACATATTATGAATTGTTGGCGAACTACTATCTTCAAAATCAGCCATAAATGTTTTGGCACCTGAGTTTAAAGCATTAATGACCATTTTTCTATCAACTGGCCCTGTAATTTCAACTCTTCTATCTAATAAATCTTTTGGCAGCGGAGCACAAACCCAATCAGAATTCCTGACCTCTTGTGTTTCTTTAGGAAAACTAGGGTAGTTACCTTTATCAAAATACACTTGTATTTTTTGCCTTTCTTCAAGTAATTCCAATCTTCTCCCATCAAATCTTTCGTGAAGTTCTACAAGGAAGGCTTTTGCTTCAGGTGTTAAAATTGTCTTGTACGCATCCGATTCAAATTCCTTGAAATGAATCGCTTTAAGAGTTGCATTGGTTTCCATAATTGAGTCTTTAAAAAAATTACACTACAATGTTAGGAATTATTTTTGAACTCCACAAGCGAACGTTCGCTATTTTTACAAAAAACTTTATTTTTCTTTATTCGCTAATATTCTTAACTTTGTTATCATGATCATAGAAGATGAATACATTCGCCTTATTTTTGGGTTGAAATTAAAACAAATTCGTACCGAAAAGAACCTGTCTTTATTTGGATTAGCTAAACTTACAGGTTTATCTAAATCGTATTTGAATGAAATTGAAAAAGGAAAAAAATACCCAAAAACAGATAAGATTGCTATACTGGCTGAAAACTTAGAAGTTCCTTATGATCATTTAGTCTCTTTGAAACTAGATAAGAACCTTGCTCCTATCGGTGAAATTCTTCAATCAAAAATTTTAAAAGAAATTCCACTAGATTTATTTGGGATAAAAGAAAATAATTTAATAGATATTATTGCGAATGCGCCCGCAAAAGTGAATGCATTTATAAGTACCATTATAAAGATTGCTCAAAATTACAATTTAACCCGAGAAAGCTTTTTTTTAGCTGCATTGCGTTCGTATCAAGAAGCACACAACAATTATTTTGATGATATTGAAGATAGTGTTGAAAAATTTGCTAAATCATATCAAATCGATCTTTCTAAAAAAATAACCTCTAAAGATTTAGAAGAAGTTTTAATTGAGGAATTTAACTATAATATTGATACTGAAGAACTATCAAAACACAAAAACTTAATAGAGTTGAGGAATATTTATATTCCAAATAAGAATACCTTGTTATTGAGTACAGAAATATCAGAAGCTCAAAAGACATTTATTTATGCAAAAGAGATTGCGTATAATTTTTTGAAAATCGAAAATCGACTGTATACTTTTCCTTGGATTAATTTTGAGAGTTTCGATCAAGTTTTACACAATTTCATTGCTTCTTATTTTGCTGGAGCCCTAATTATTCCCAAGAAAAATTTAGTTACTCAACTAAAGGATTTATTTACTCAAAAAGATTGGCAACCACTTCGTCTCCATAAAATAATTAAGAGTTATAATTGTTCCGATGAAACTTTTTACCAACGTTTAACAAATATATTACCTAAGGTTTTCAATATTAAAAACTTATTCTTTTTACGTTTTACACACAAGGAAAATTCGGATAGCTATCGTTTAAGTAAGGAATTACATATTACACAACAACAAGCACCACATGCCAACAGAAATCAAGAGCATTATTGTAGACGTTGGGTTTCATTGAAAACTATTCAGGATTTTAAAAATTCGCAACAAGAAAAATCTTCGTCTGGAATTCAAATTTCATCTTATGAAAGCTCCAGTAATCAATACCTTGTGCTTTCAGCAGCAAATAAAGACCCTTTTAAAAAAGGTATTTACAGAAGTATAAGCATTGGAATGTTATTATCTCCTCATTTGAAACGAAAATTACAATTTTTAAAAGAAGATACTTTTGAAAAACAATTAGTTGGAGTTACCTGTGAAACGTGCACTGTAAAAAACTGTACTGAAAGAGTTGCTGAACCCTGGAAGTTGAGTAAACAAGAACGCTATAAAGAGGTGGAAGAAACAGTACAAAATATTATTAACTCCTACAAATAGTGCACTTTAAGGTATGCGCTGATTTTATTAATTTAGCATTTACAAAACAACAAACAAACAACTCATGGATATAAACTTCAATAAAAACGAAGATCACAATAAATTACTTGCTTCTGATTTGAGGCAACGACTTGTAAAAGTAAAATTAGGTGGTGGAGAGAATAGAATAAAAAAGCATCATGAAAAGGGTAAATTAACAGCACGTGAACGTATTGATTTTTTATTAGATGACGATGCTAACGCTATTGAAATAGGTGCTTTCGCTGGAGAAGGAATGTATAAAGAACATGGAGGATGCCCTTCTGGTGGTGTAGTTGTAAAAATTGGATATGTACAAGGTAAGCAATGTATTGTTGTTGCTAACGATGCTACTGTAAAAGCTGGTGCTTGGTTTCCTATTACTGGTAAGAAAAATTTAAGAGCACAAGAAATTGCAATTGAGAATAAACTTCCTATTATCTATTTAGTAGATTCTGCAGGAGTATACTTACCGCTACAAGATGAAATTTTTCCAGACAAAGAACATTTCGGGAGAATTTTTAGGAATAATGCGGTTATGAGTAGCATGGGAATTACACAAATAGCTGCTGTTATGGGAAGTTGTGTTGCTGGTGGTGCTTACCTGCCAATTATGAGTGACGAAGCTTTAATCGTAGATAAAACTGGAAGTATATTTTTAGCTGGTAGTTATTTGGTAAAAGCCGCAATTGGCGAATCTATAGATAATGAAACTCTAGGAGGAGCGACTACACATTGTGAAATTTCTGGCGTTACTGATTATAAGGCTAAAGATGACAAAGACGCGCTAACAACAATAAAGAATATAGTTGACAAAATCGGTGATTTTGAGAAAGCTGGTTTTAACAGAAAAGAAGCTGTTGAACCTAAAGAAAATCAAGATGATATTTTTGGAATTCTACCAAAAGCTAGAAATGAACAATACGATATGAATGAAATCATAAAACGTATTGTTGATAATTCTGATTTTGAAGAATATAAAGCTGGTTATGGCCAAACAATTATTACAGGTTATGCACGTATTGATGGTTGGGCAGTTGGGATTGTTGCTAATCAAAGAAAACTTGTAAAAACAAAAAAAGGAGAAATGCAATTTGGCGGTGTTATTTACAACGACTCAGCTGATAAAGCAACTCGATTTATTGCTAATTGTAATCAAAAGAAAATACCTCTGGTGTTTTTACAAGATGTTACTGGCTTTATGGTTGGTAGCAAATCTGAGCATGGTGGTATTATTAAAGACGGTGCTAAAATGGTGAATGCTGTTAGTAATTCTGTGGTTCCAAAATTCACGATAGTTATTGGTAATTCTTATGGAGCTGGTAACTATGCCATGTGTGGAAAAGCTTATGACCCACGTTTAATTGCAGCTTGGCCTAGTGCTGAGTTAGCTGTTATGAGCGGAAATTCTGCTGCAAAGGTTTTATTACAAATTGAAACTGCTTCATTGAAGAAAAAAGGTGAGGAAATTACCAAAGAGAAAGAAGCTGAACTTTTTGATAAGATAAAATCTCGTTACGACGAACAAATTTCTCCATACTACGCTGCTGCAAGAATATGGACAGATGCAGTTATTAATCCTCTGGATACTAGAAAATGGATTTCTATGGGAATTGACGCCGCTAACCATGCACCTATTGAAAAACCTTTTAATTTAGGTGTTATTCAAGTATAATTAAAGAACATATATGAAACAACAATTGCTCCGATTCTCATTATTAATCTTACTATTAATTAGTAATACTATTCAATCACAGACTGAAGAGCTTGCCGTTGTTGAAAACTATATATTAAAATCTAAAGAGCTATCTCAAAAAAATATCGATAGCTCTTTTTTCTACATTGAAAACGCTTTACGCTTATCAAGAGAATTAAAGAATGACTCCTTAGTTGTAAAAAGTAACATTCAATACAGTAGCCTGTATTTGTTTACTAAAAAGTTTGATGCCGCAGATTCTATATTACAAATCAACTTAAAAAATGATAAGATTCCTTTACATTTAAAAGGGCAAACTTGGCATAATTTAGCTAGCATAGCTTACCGAAAACAAAACTTTGAAAAAGCTTTAGAACTGTATATAAAAGCTGCTGTTACTACTGAAAAATCAGGAAATAAAAAATTATTAGTTAATACTTACACTAACATAGGTGTTATTAATGCACAGCTACAAAACACAGCAAATGCACAAAAATATTTAGAAAAAGCAGTTGCATTAGCTGATAATAACGAAGCTTTGATGTTACAATTACTGGTTAATTTATCTTCGATTTATAAGCAACAACAATTATTAAATAAGTTCGAAATCAGTATTTTTAAAGCAGAAAAACTTGCTAATAAATACAACTCCAAAAGAACACTGTCAGTAATTTATAATAACCTGTCAGATTATTATACAAGCAATAAAACCAACTTTGAAAAAGCTATTTTTTATGGTAAAAAGGCAGTCGCTTTAAAGAAAGAATTAAAGCATAGCAATAATCTTTCATTACCATTTAATAATTTGGGGTATGCACATTTAAAAAACAAACAATACAAAACCGCAATACAATATCTAGATAGTGCATTACCAAATGCCAAAGGGCTTTTGAAAAGTTATATTTATAATAATTTGAAAAACGCGTATTTAGGCATAAACAATTATCAAAAAGCAGTGTATTTTGCCGATCTTAAAGATGCTATTAAAGATTCTTTAAATAATGCGCAACAAAAAGAAAAAGTAGTCGATATTACTGAAAAATATGAGTCTGAAAAAAAAGAGCAAAAAATAAAACTCCTCAATGCTAAGAGTGAACTTCAAAGTGGTAAAATAGAGAATCAGCGTAATTTACTTGTAGGAATGATACTGGGTATTCTTATGATTGGTGCTTTAGTTCTTTTGTGGTTTAAGAATCAAAAAATAACACAATCGCTACAACAAGCTTCCTTACAGCATAAACTTTTGCAAACTCAACTAAATCCACATTTTTTATTTCATTCATTAAATAATATTCAATCGTTTATTTACTTAAATAAAAAAGAAGAATCTTTAAATTATTTAGGTAGTTATAGCAAACTTATGCGATCGATATTTGACCATTCTTCAGCTAGTTTTATCACGGTAAAAGAAGACATTGAATCTATGCAAGCATATTTAGAGCTTCAGCGTGTAAACTTTGGAAACAATACCATCTTTTCAATACATACAGATTCTGATATTTCAGAATATTTGATTCCACCAATGTTCGTTCAACCTTATATTGAAAACGCTATTCAGCATGGAATTAAAGATATTGAAAATGGGAAAGTTTCAGTAAATTATTACAATAAAAAAGACACTATTGAAGTTAGTATTTTTGATAATGGAAAAGGTGTTCAGTCAAAAAATAACAATCGTTTATTAAGTAAAGAATCAAGTACTAATATAATTATGCAACGTATAAAAAACCTTGATAAAACGCATAATTATAAAGTTATACAGCTTGCTACATCTGATGTTAACGGAACAACAATACGGCTTACTTTTCCTAAAAAGCTACATATTTGATGAACTGCAGTATAATTGAAGATGATAAAAATACCGTAAAAATTCTTGAGCATATTATTCAAGAAAATTACCCTAATATAACTGTAAAAGGAAGTGCATCTTCTATATTGGAAGGTATTCAACTCATTAAAACCTCTCAACCTGATTTCATTCTCTTAGATGTGAATCTTGATGATGGTGAAGGATTTGAAATTTTAAAATCTTTTCCTTCTCCTAACTTCAAGATTATTTTTATCACTTCTTACAGTAAGTACGCCATTGAAGCTTTTAAATTCAGTGCACTAGATTTTGTTTTAAAACCTTTCACCCCAATAGAAATTATTGATGCTATTGATAAAGTTATTGAAGAGAAAAACCACACTAGTTATATTGAAAAAATAGCTACCCTTTATCACAATCACATTTCAGAAAATAAAAAGATAATTCTTTCCAACTCAGAAGATATTCATGTTGTGGCTATTGACGATATTTTATATGCTGAATCGGATAATAGTTATACAACTGTTTTCACTAGAAAAAACACCAAAATACTTATTTCGAAATCTCTAAAATCTTTTGAAAAAAAGTTGGCTCCCTATCTTTTTTTTAGAATTCACCAAAAATACCTTATCAATTTAAAATACGTAACGCGATACCACAAAAAAAATGATAGTATCGTACTTTTAAATAATACTTCTTTACCAGTTTCTAAGGGAAAAAAAGAGCATTTACTTCAATTTCTTAAGAATCTTTAATTTACAATTCAAAGAAGCCAGTACCAAATTCAAGTTTATATGTGCTAAATTCAATATTGCTATACTACTAAAGCTCACTTACAGTTAACTTAGTATAAAAAACACTAAATGAATACTAAATTCTTACTTATTACTGCTTGCTTAACATTATTACTTTCTTGTAAAAATACTAATGAAAAATCAGACTTGAACAAGGCTCTAGATGGTTTTTCTAATTTAAAAAAAATCGCTGACGGTGCTGAAAAGATGGAAGAAGAAACAGCAAAATTACTGAAAGCTGAACCTCTATCAAACGAAACATTAAAAAATATACTTCCTGATACTCTTCATAATTTCAAGAGAATTAAATTTACTATTGGAAACTCAATCTTTCCAAATTTAGCTACAGCTTATGCAACCTATTCAAACAACAGCGAAGAAATTAAACTTACAATAACTGATGGTGCTGGAGAAACAGGAAGCGCTTTGATTAATTTGCAGAAACTAAATATGGCAGTTGACTTTGAAGAAAAAAGTGACACTGAATATAAGAAATCTATTACCCTAAATGGCTATAAAGCCATCGAAGAAACTGTTAAAGATTCTTATGGTAATGTAGAGTTCACTGAATTAAGAGCCATTGTGAATGATCGTTTTTTAGTAAAACTTAACGCCAAAAACATGTCTATGAGCTCTTTAAAAAATATATTTTTAAAACTTGATTTAGCTACTTTAAAAGACTATTAACCTATGAATTATCTAAGTAAAGTTACCATACTTATTATTTCGCTTTTTTTATATAGCAATACTGCTGATGCGCAATTTTGGAAAAAACTCAAAAAAAAGGCTGAAGATGCGGTTATTAATAAAGCCGATAAAAAAATGGATGATGTATTGAATGGTAAGAAAGGTAAAAAACAAAATAAATCATCGGAGAAAAAAACAAAACCCGAAAAAGAGGTCATTAATAGTGAAAATACGAATTCAACATCTATCATAACAGATAAACAAAAATTAGAATTATATAGAAATTTCAAATTTATACCTGGTGAAAAAATTATTTTTTATGACGATTTAGCCTACGAAGAAATTGGAGAGTTTCCTTCTAAATGGGATTTGCTTGACGGTGGTAGTGAAGTTGTTGCTATGGATGATGAAAAAGCAATTATAATTACCAATGATTACGATAATGTAATCACTCCATTATTTGATACAACCAATTATTTAGGTGATGAATTCACCATAGAGTTTGATATTTATATTGATAATCTAGAAGATGTAAACGATTGGCAACAGTTGGAAATCTATTTTGTAGGAAATATTACTGATTATAAAGATGTTATTTCTAGACGTGGAGATATTAAATTTAATTACAGAAAGGATAAAATTTCAGGTTACATACGCACCGATGAGCAAAAATTTGGGCTCGAGGAAGTAAATTTTGGAGCAAAAAACAGTTGGCATCATATCGCTATTTCGTATTACAAGAAAAAACTAAAAATATACCATGATGAAACACGAATTGGTAATATTCCTAATTTCCCTACTCCGATAAAAGGAGTGGCATTTAATCTAGATAAGCCAAAAGATAATAATGATGAGAACTTAATAACTGCTATAAAAAATGTTCGTATTGCCCACGGAGGTGGACAGATGTATAAACGAATACTAAGCAGTGGTAAATACATGACTAATGGGATTCTTTTTGATACTGGAAAAGCGATTATAAAACCTCAATCTATGGGAATTATTAATAAAATAGTTTCTGTTTTAAAGCAAAAAAAGGATTGGAACTTTGAGATTATTGGTCATACGGATTCGGATGGTGATGCTAAAGCTAATTTAAAACTTTCAAAAGAGCGAGCAGATGCAGTAAAAGAAGCTATTGTAAAATTAGGAATAAAAAAGGAACGGTTAACAACACTTGGAAAAGGTGAAAGTACTCCTTTGAATACCAATTCAAATTCCATTGAAAAAGCGAATAATCGTAGAGTTGAATTTATACGAAAATGAAAAAACTAGCACTAATTTTTATTTTAATATGTATTTGTTGTTGTACGCAAGCCTACTCTCAAAATAAAAATACTATTAAAGTTACTAAAGAATTAATTTGTAAAGGAGCTGCAATTAGTGTTGTTGGTAATGTAAAACCTTTTTTTGATTTGAATTTTTCTAAATCAAAAGTACTAGAGTTAACAAAAGATCTCGTTAAAGAACCTATCAATGATGCACCTAGTAAGGCTTACGATTTATTCAAGAATGGTAAAACCAAAGAGCAAGTAACCGAAATATTATACAACGATTTTATGAAACTAAATAGTGAAGTAGTTCATAAATTCTTAATCAATTGTGATCCTGGAGATTTATAGCTCCTTATTTAAAAAGAAAATCAAAAATAAAAAAAGAAACACCTCTCTTATATAGAAAGGTGTTTCTTTTTTTAACTAAACTGATTTTTTTACATTTGTTCCTCGTTAAAATTTTTTAGAAATGGGAAGAGCATTCGAATTTAGAAAAGCAAGAAAAATGAAGCGTTGGTCTGCAATGGCAAAAACCTTTACTCGTATAGGTAAAGATATTGTTATGGCCGTAAAAGAAGGTGGACCAAACCCAGAGACAAATTCTCGCTTACGTGTTATCATACAAAATGCTAAGGCAGCAAATATGCCTAAAGATAATGTAGCACGTGCAATTAAAAAGGCTAGTGATAAAGATACTGCAAACTATAAAGAAGTACTATTTGAAGGTTATGCGCCTCATGGTATTGCTATTGTTGTAGAAACTGCTACAAATAATAACAATCGTACTGTTGCTAACGTTAGAGCATCTTTCAATAAATGTGATGGTAATTTAGGTACTTCTGGCTCAGTTGTATTCATGTTTGATCATGTTGTAAACTTCAAAGTAAAAGAAGAATCTTTAGGGATGGATTTAGAAGAATTTGAGATGGAGATGATTGATTTTGAAGTTGAAGAAGTTTTTACTGACGAAGAAGATAATAGTGTTATGTTATACGCACCATTTGGTCAATTCGGAGGAATTCAGGGGTATTTAGAAGAAAACAATATTGAAATTATCTCTTCTGAATTTGAGCGTATTCCAACAACAACCACTAAATTAAATGAAGAGCAACAAGCTGATGTTGAAAAACTTTTAGAGCGACTTGAGGAGGACGATGATGTAAATAATGTATATCACTCTATGGAAATGTAGTAATGTACATCCAAAACTTAACGAATAAAAACGAGTATCTATAGGTATGGAATAGGTGCTCGTTTATAATTATAAATAATACTAAACTAAAATCTATGAAAAAATTAATTTACCTTTTATCTATTTTATTGTTAACTTCTTGTTCTTCTGAAGAAAACAATACAGAAGATAACACACCGACGCTTCCTAAAGTAACGAAATTAACATCTAAGCATTTCGATACTGATGGAAACTTTGAGAGGAGCTTTACGTATTCCTATTTTTATAATAAAGATGGTATTAATGAAAAAATAGACGCCGAAGTAAAAGACTTAAGAAGTCCTATTTTTAATAGAACTTATACCACAACTATATTTTTCAAAGATGGAAGAGATGATTACGAATTACTCGAATATACAACTGTAGATCCGAATTTAACATCTTATACAGTAAAAAGAGACTTTACCTATACTAATGATATGATTTCCTCTATTAAAATAACTAATTCAGACGATAGTATTTATGACGACACATTAACATATAATACTAAAGGGTTAGTTATAAATCGTATTTACAACACTAGAAGTAAAAGAGTTTATAATTATGAATATGATACTCAGGATAGATTAATAAAATCGATACAAACTAGAGATCGTAACGGTAATACTATAGAAACAATTACTGAATTTAAATATTTGGATGTGTTAAATCCGTTTTATAATATAAGAACCTCTTATGCAAAGCAAGCTTTCCGCTCTATGAAATATATTAGAGCTTCAATTAACGAAGAAGTTACTGTAGAAAAAAATGAATTTAATTTACCTACAAAACTAACTTACTCCACTAACGGTAAAATTACAAGTACAAGAACTTTTGAATATTAAGATAAAAAAACACCGCAAATGCGGTGTTTTTTATTTGTAAAACTTCTAAAGTTTACAAATGATCCCTAAACAATTCGATGTTTTTCAACATCTGAAAACTAATTAATATCCACAAATTTTCAACTTTTGCTTGTTGTAAATGTAGAACGAAATACTTAGTCTTAAAAGTAACAATGCGTAAACTGACCTTTTTCTTAAGTTAACCTTACTTTTAATTAGTGTACGATTTAACTAGTCTTATAAACTCACTCCTATACCCCTCTTTATCGTTGTTTTTTCCTTTCTTTGCTAACAATACAACATCTTCAAGTTTACTCCCATTCTTAAATTTAGAATCTCTTAAATACATTCCGAATAAAGCAACAGCCGATGCAAAATTCATATCACTTGATGGTTTAGATAATTTATCTTTAACTGTTTTTATAAGCTCTATACTTTTGTGCTTATTTGGATTCTTGTATCTAAATTTCACAGTTAATAATTCATCTGAAAATGATGTACCTGCAATTGACTTGGAATACTTTAATTTAGGAAGTGCTTTAATAAATTTACTCTCTGTTCCTTGTAAAACAATTTCATATAACGCTGTAACCGTATGGCCGCTTCCTAATTCTCCTGCATCTTTAGTATCATCTACAAAATCTTCGTCGTTAAGCATTCTATTTTCATATCCGATCAAACGATAAGCTTTTACCTTTTTTGGATTAAACTCTACTTGGATTTTTACATCTTTAGCTATGGTATATAATGTACCTCCAAACTCTTTCCCAAAAACTTTTTGAGCTTCTTGCATGGTGTCTATATATGCGTGATTTCCATTTCCTTTATCCGCTAAAATTTCTAATTTATCATCTTGATAATTACCGTAACCAAAACCTAAAACAGAAAGAAAAACTCCAGTTTTTCTCTTCTTTTCTATGAGCTTTTGCATAGCGTTGTTGGATGTTTTTCCTACATTAAAATCTCCATCTGTTGCTAGTATTATTCTATTATTCCCTTTCCTCTTGAAGTTTTTCTCTGCTAATTTATATGCTAACTCGATACCTTCACCTCCCGCTGTCGATCCTCCTGCTTGTAAATTTTCTAGTGCTTGCATAATTACTGCTTTTTTACTTCCTGAAGTTGGTTCTAATACTACTCCTGCAGCGCCAGCATATACTACAATTGATACTCTATCTTGCTTTCTTAATTGATTTACTAATAATTTAAAAGCCTTTTTTAGTAGTGGAAGCTTATTGCTAGCATCCATAGATCCTGAAACATCAATTAAAAACACAAGATTAGAAGCTGGTAAATTATCTTGTTTTATTTGCTTTCCTTGTAATCCTATTTTCACCAATTTCGTTTCCTTATTCCATGGTGTTTGAACAACTTCTGAATGAATTGAAAACGGATGCTTTCCTTTTGGTTGCGGATACCCATAATCAAAATAATTAATCATTTCTTCTATTTTAACGGCATCTATTGGTATCTCTTCTCCATTATTTATCATTCTTCTAACATTACTATATGATGCTTTATCAACATCTATGGAAAATGTAGATAATGGATGATTATTTGTTCTTTTAAAAGTATTTTCGTTAATTCTTGAATACGAGTCCTTATGATAGTTCGGAGCTACATACTCTTCATTGGCTACTAAAGAAATAGCAGCAGTAGTATATGTTTTTTTTAAGGGTGCTGCGTAGGCTTTCACTACAACTTCTTCTAATAAGTTATCACTTTCCATTACAATATTAATTGTAGAATTTTCACCTACTTTTTTTTCTACCCTTTTCATTCCTACAAACGAAAATACCAGTATATCTTCTCTGCTTACTTTAATAAAATATTTTCCATCAAAATCAGTTTCAGTTCCTCTGCTCGTGTTTTTTACAGTAACAGTTACTCCTGGTAAATAACCGCTCTCGTCAGAAACCGTTCCTGTTACCGTTTTCTTTTGTGCTTGTAAGGATAATATGCTACATACTAACATTACATAAAATAACTTTCTTATCATACTTTCAGTTTTAATTTTCACCTGAATTTACTGAGATCAAGTGTCTCGAAAAAGAACTAATTAGTGAAGTGATCTTTTATGAAAGGCATCACTTCTTTACAATGAGTAAGGTTAATTTTTATATAACTATAAAAACCGCTATAAAGCGGTTTCTGTCTAACACAATTAAAAAAGGTTTGGCTGTTGAAAACTTAAAATTCTACATTTCCTAAATCTAATATATCACTCACGTTTTTTAGTCTCACGAGCTCTGTAAACTTTAGTTCATTCTTCTTCCCATAATTTTTGAATGTGGTGATCTTTAAAAATGTAGGTCCTGATATTTTTTGTTGTGTGCTACCATAATATTTTACCTTTACACTGTAACTACCCTTTAATGCTTTCTTTAAAAGGAATTGCTCTGGACCAAAACCTCTAGTCATATCCTCAGACATCAGTCCACCTATTTTAGTTTCTTTATGGCTATAATAACATTTTTCTCCATTCGGATCGATTACCCATAAATCAATATCAGTATCGTTGTGATTCCAATCTATAAGTACTCTAATATCTGCAGTTAGCTTCTTTAGATATTTGGTATTAAAGTGTGCGGTTTGTATTTTTTTCCCATATAATTCAATCATTCTATTTAACTCTACTAAGGCTATTCCCTCTAAACCAGAGAATCGTCTATTCGTATCTTTTACCAACAACTCACCATTTACTATTTGATACAATAAATCTACTGATTTTTGATATTCATTTACATGCTCATATGCCAATGCCAAATCTCTATACGATTGAATATCTTCTGGTCTTAATTTTAATACCTCTTTATATATGAATACTGCATAATCATATAGCTCGTAAGCTTCAAATTTGTAAGCTAATGCTTTTAGTAGTTCATAATTATCTACTTCTAATTCAGCTACATTGGTTAAGATTTGTACTGCTATTTTTTGTTCTTTTCTGTTTTTGAAAAAATCAGCTACATCAATATAAAACGATGGCGAACTTCCGTACTTTTTTCTAAGTTTTAAATATTCACTGTAAGCTTCTTTTGTCGTGTTTATAGTTCTTAACTTTTCTAAATATGGTGTTTTAGGATTCCATCCTTTCAACGTTATTCTTTTCTTTTCGAAACTCTTGAAATTAGCATCTATCTCTAAATCATTCGTTGCTAAACTATTATTATTTACTTGCCTACTTCTTCCAATTTTATTAGTTACCCTTCTCTTAAAACCATTATCACTTTCTGATGATGAAATTTCCATTGCCTGCGACATCACAGCTGGAGCTACCAACTCTTCAACTTCTTCATCTTGATTTGTTGTGCCATAACCAACAATTACTACTTCTTCTAAAACATCATCACTTGCCAAAATAACATTAACTCCATTAGTATTTCCTATTACTTTTTCCATAGTTTTCATACCAACAAAACTAAAGATTAGAGAATCTCCCGTTTTAACTTTAACACTATAATTACCGTCAAAATCAGTTTCGATTCCTCTTGAAGTACCTTTAACCATAACTTGAACCCCAGGTAAAGGTCCTGTTTTGTCACTTACAACACCGGAAACAAAAAACTCTCCGTCCGTAACCTCAACACTTCTTTCAACTTCAGTTATGACTCCTTCTGTAATCCTATTTCTTGAGTTATTTCGATCTTTTCTACTTGTTTCTGTTAACTTATACTCTTTATCGTATAACTTAAAAAAGTTACTGTAACCATTAAACAACTGTTGTTCTAACCTTGCTAATTGATCCTTTTTGTTGTTTACTTTTAAGGCTAACTGTTTGTAATATTGATCTTGTAATTCAATAGGAGGAACTATTTCGTGAGTCACATAATCTTCAATACGATCTAATATCAATAGCAATGTAAAAGGGCTTATTACTTGGTATGTTTTACTAAGCTCCATAATTTCTTTTTCATTGTGTTCCTTATTAAGTGATAGTACGTTTAACTTACTTTGTGCCCACATTTTAGCAATAAAATTATCCCTTATATTTTCTTTTTCAATGTTAAATTCCAGTGTTTTAGTAATTTTATTTTGTATTCCTACATATACTTTTATCTTTTTACCTATAATATTTCCTTTACCTACCAATGAAAAATTATCATCAATAATACTTCCTTTCTTAGGATATATCTCGATTTCATTAGAATCGTAATTTGTACCTAAGAATTGTAATTTACTTTCCGTGAACTTTTGGATTGCTTTTTCTACTGAAGATTGATTAAGATTGATATAATCTCCTCCTGATCGATTAGCTTTATCTTTTAAAATAAGGTGTTTGGCACTTGAAGAACTATTAACAATGAATGTCTTTTTTGCAAATGATATTTCAAAATCCTCTAATGTATTCAACCCATCGGTAAAAATAATATCGAGTTTACTACGATCTTTGTAAGTTTTCAAAAACTCAAACGAAGTACCTCCATCATAAATAATAGTATTCAACTTTTCTTTTAAAGCTGCCCAATTTCCGTTTTTTACATTAAAATACTTTTCTTCTCTGATCCTTGTTCCAAATACAACTAACTTAACTCGGCAATTATTAATTTTAGAAAAATATGCTTTTAACAGCGCATACTCAGAAACATTTTTTCTGTTTTTTCTTGATAACGAAGCATCCCAATGTATTGTAATATTTTCCTCTAACTTCTGTGCCTTTCTTTTTATCTTTAGATTTTTAGCGATATAAAAAAAAGATTTATTGGCTATTATTTTTCCTTCTTTAGTATTTAAAGGAATTTTAATCAGTACTGGTTGATTTACCTGTTGTTTACGCCTCTTTATGTTCGTGTAATAAACTCCAGATACAGTATTATATGTAAACTCAGGAATTTCACCGTTTCTTATACTAGGTTTATTTTTTTGATCTAAAACTTTTATGGATAAAGAAAAACTTTCTAATTTCTGCTTGAAATTAAATGGTAATTTATAATAATATGCTTCGTTATTTATTGCTAATTTTTGTTGAAAACCAATGACTACTCTTTTATACCCTCTTGCTGGAATAGGATATATTCTTGCTTTGTAATTATTCCCTTGTCCTTTTTCTAATAAAGCAGGATCAATTTTATTTCTAACCGTACTTTCAAAAGCAACTCTGGCCTTCTCTTTTTCTACTACTACGGCTTCTCTTAAATTACCATTAATTTCTAATGCAAATCGGTACACTGATTGATTTTCTCCTAGTGGAAAAATTAACTCTCCTTCCAATATTCTATCATTTGGATTGAAAAAGGACATGTCGTACGTAGTTGTAGCAATATTCCCTATGATTTCGGTCTTTATAGCGATTTTACGAACCTTTATTTCTTCTTTCCCAACTTTTATTCTTGGTATTTCTTGAGCAATACTATTTAAAATTGTAAGAAGAGTGAGTAGTATATAAATTACTTTTGTTTTCATGAGGTTATTTTTTGTCTAAAATACTTATTATTTAGCCTAATAAAAACAACAACTGAGACTGTGTATGTTTTGAGTGAGTAACTAAGTCATATTAATGAGTAAGAAAATGTTAAACTCAAAATAGCTGATTACAAATTCAAAAAAACTGACCTATTAGAAATAATACTAATCTTTTTTTCTTAGTTTTATAGAAACTAACTTTTCATGATTTTTTACGGAACTAAAGGAGTTCATCTAAAAAGTGAACGAATCAGTGGTGTTAAATGTAATCACTGCGAACAACAGACTTCGCACACCATCAGTATTTATGGTAAATATTTTTATGTTTATTGGATACCCATTTTTCCGCTCTCAAAGAAAGGTTTTTCTGAATGTGATCACTGTAAAGTCACATTAGAACCTAAGCAAATGAGCGAGCAATTACGTTTAAAGTACGATAATATTAAACGTGAAACTAAAACCCCAATAACGCATTGGGCTGGATTAGCTATCATCGCATTAATTATAGCCTATGCTTTTTATGCTTCTAGCAAACACGATAAAGATGTTGTAACATTTATTGAAAATCCTCAAAAAGGTGATGTTGTTGAATATAAACCTAATGATTATTACTCTACTTTAAAAGTTGCTAGCGTTACTAATGATTCGGTTTTCTTACTAAGAAATAAATACGAAATTCAAAGACAAAGTAAGTTGTATAAAATTGATAAAACCAAGAACTATAGTGAAAGTCCTTATGGTGTATCTAGAACAGAATACAAGGAATTATTTAATAAAAAAGAGTTTCTTGATGTAGACAGATAATTGTTTACAATTATATTAGTTTTAAAAGATCCAATGTTTTACGACGTTGGATTTTTTTGGTTGTCGTTGTCACAAATTTATCCACATTCAAAATCTCTTTAGGAACCTCGTATTTGCCTAAAATATCGTTTTCTAACAACTTATTCTTTAATGCTCTTATTGTTTCAGTAGGCATATTTTCAACAATTAAAATTAGCTTTTCTCCTAAAATTTTATCTGGAATCCCTACAGTAAAAAAACGCTTAGAAATTAATTTTGATAATTTTTGCTCTATGATTTCTGGCTGTAGTTTTATACCTCCAGAATTAACTACATTATCGTACCTCCCTAACCACTTAAATTGATTATCTGAAATTAATTCAATCACATCATTTGTTATTACTAATTCTTCAGCAACATTTGGCGCATCGATTAGCAAACAATTCCTATTGTCCTTGTAAATTTGTACATTAGGAAGTACTTTGTAAAAGTTAGGATAGCAATTAATATGGTTAAGTTGTTTAACAGCTATATGAGTTACTGTCTCAGTCATACCATAAGTAGCATATACTTTCGTACTTATTTTATTCAGTTCATTTTTTAATGAGTCTGATACTACTCCTCCGCCAACAATAAGGGTTTTTATTTGATATAATTGTTGTAATGAATTTTGAAGTTGAAGCGGTACCATTGCTGAAAAATCGTATTGTTTTACATTTTTTTCGAGTGGATTCGAATCTGGTGTAACAACATCTAATTTCCAACCTAATGTTAAAGCTCTTACCAACATCATTTTTCCTGCAATGTAATTTGCTGACAAACACATTAAAGCTTTAGTTCCTTCTTCAGACTTAAAAAAACTACCTGTAGCTTTTGCTGAATTCTTCATGAAGGCTTTACCTAATTCAATTTGTTTAGGCTTTCCTGTTGAACCTGATGTTTGTACTGTAATGACTTCTGAAGAATCAAACCATGTTACCAAAAAAGAATGTACCTCAGAAGATATTTCTTTAGAAAAAGTTAGTAGTTCTGTCTCACTTTGAAAAGACACTCCGTTTAACGCAAAACTTTCATGAAACTTTTTTTGCACACTATCTCATTATTTATTTAATACTCCTCTTTTAGCTCTATTGGCTTTTCTACTGTTCCTAGCAATTTATCTTTCCAATTTTTCCAACCGTATTTTTTTGAAAAGATCAATAGCAATAATGGAAAAAACAATAAAACAGGAATGAAAATATCTCTCAACGGATTTGGTTCTGAAAAATCTTTAAAGAGAGAGTTAGTCTGAAATGCTGTCCAATTCGATGTTACCAATAATGCTGTAACCAAATTATTTGCTGCATGGAACCCTAAAGCTAACTCTAACCCTTCATCCATTAAGGTTATTATTCCTAAAAACAGCCCAGTTCCTATGTAATAAACCATAATCACCATACCTAGTTTTTGAACTTCTGGATTTGCTATGTGAAGAAGTCCGAAAGTTGTTGAAGTTAATAATAATGCTAGAAATTTACTTTTAAATTTTGCTCCTATACCTTGCAATAAGTATCCTCTAAAAAAGTATTCTTCAAAACTTGTTTGTAAAGGCACAAGCACACAACCTATTAAAACTAAACCTAAAAAATTATTGAATTGAAAATTCCATATCATCTTATCAGGTGTTAAAAAATAACCTACAAAAACAAATAAAGTTGTAATGCCCCCCCAAATAGAAAACGAAAACCAAAAACGATTCCAGTCTATATTTTTCCTTGATGTAGTTAATGAAGTTATTGGTTGTTTATGGACGAACTTCACCCATAATAGGAGACAAATTAATAAGATGACGAAAGGAAAAAGAGATTCAATCAAAACTAAGTTTTCTCCTTTTTTCAAAATTTCCCTTCTCATTAATTCATTTTGATCAATCTTAAAAATTTCTATTGCTATATAATTCAAAATCATCATTCCAAAGAACAGCGCAGGTATTATTAAGTATTTCCAAAATCCTAATTTCCCTTTGTATGCTTGTTGTATAAAATTCATCTTTTATTCTTTCAAATTAAAATTCCACTTCTCATTAGTGTTGTACTTTAAATATCCTTGTGAAACTTCTAGTGGACTCTTAAAGTTGTTTGTAAATAAACCTCCAGTACCTAATCCTTGGGGCATAGGATTCTGTAAAGTATGAGTCCATTGTGCAATAGCATTTAAACCAATATTACTTTCTAATGCAGACGTAACCCAATTATTAATATTCTTTTTCTTTGCTAATGAAATCCACTCCTCACTACCTTTGAAACCTCCAACCAAACTTGGTTTTAGAATAATGTATTGTGGTTGTATTGTTTGTAGTAACTCTTCCTTTTTTGTTACATTAAAAACCCCTATTAATTCCTCATCTAAAGCTATAGGTAACGGTGTTTTTGAACATAAATCTGCCATTGCTTCCCACTGACCTTGTTTAATGGGTTGCTCTATTGAATGTAGTTTTAATTCAGAAAGGCGCTTTAATTTATTTAGAGCTTCTTTTGGCACAAATGCTCCGTTAGCATCTACACGTAACTCGATATCACTTGGTGAAAATTCTTTTCTGATAGCTTGAAGTAGTTCTATCTCTGTATCGAAATCTATTGCTCCTATTTTCATTTTTATACACGAAAATCCTGAAGCTATTTTTTCTCTTATCTGAGTTTTCATAAACTCTTTATCTCCCATCCAGATTAATCCATTAATCGAGATTGATTCTGTTCCTCTTGTAAAATTAGATGGAAAAAGAATGAATTCATTTTCACTTTTCAATGACAGGAAAGCTTGCTCTACACCAAATTGTATCGATGGAAATTCGATTAATTCATCCAGTAACTTTGTTATTCCTATATTAATATTTTGGCAAACCCACGCTAATTTATCTTCATAATCTGGTCTATCATCAGCACTTAAACCTTTAAAAATACCACACTCTCCTATTCCTTGTTTTCCTTCTTCTTGCAACTGCAAAAAATAGGTTGTTTTTGTTTTTAAGACACCTCTAGAAGTACCACTTGGTTGTTTAAATTGTAAAACGTATTTATGAAAAGTAGCTGTAATCAAAATTATTATTTATTAGTTTCTATGTACGACTTAAAATTATTTAAATACCCTTGATCTTGTTCTTGAAATGTGCCTTTAAAATAAGGGAATAAACAACTTAAAATATAAGAACTACCTCTACACGTAGATTTATTTACTATTGTTGTTTTGTCGTTTTCAAATGTAAAAGTATAATCGTCGGTTTTTAGCATACTGTCTGCTTTAAAAAAAAGTGTAACTTTTTCTTCTGGTACATAGGCTAAAACTTTCTCGACTAATTTAATTTCTTGTCCATTATTATTGATAATCATTTCGTAAGTACTACCAACTTTACCTGGTTTTGTTTCTAAGGGTTTGATAGCGATTAAATCAGGAATCCACTCTTTTACTAAGCCCTCTGTATTAAATGTCTTAAATACTTCTTTTACTGGTTTCTCGATTATTACTTGAGTTGTATAAGTTGTTTCTTTAACAACTAAACCTGTAGCAAAAAACACTAAGCTAAGTCCTATAATTATTCCTAATATTACTTTAATTGTCTTCATGTAATTTTATAAACTAATAGTTTCTCCTATTGTTAATAGAATTAAGTTTTTGTCTTTATTTGAAAATTGTTCCTTGGCAGTTTCTTTATTTATTTCAATTGGAGGAAATGTATCGTAATGACAGCCTATAACTGTATCGCAACTTACTAAGTCACTAGCTATAATTGCATCTTCAACACCCATTGTAAAGTTATCTCCTATGGGGAATATAGAGGCCGTTAGTTTTGTCGTCATTGGTATTAGCTTCATATCCATGGTTACAGCAGTATCTCCAGCTATATAAAGCGCTTTTTCACCTGATGTAATTACAAAACCTCCTGGCTGACCTCCGTAAGTTCCATCTGCAAAAGATGACGTATGAATAGCATTAACATATTTGGCTGAAAATTCTTCCGACTTATACGTACCTCCATGATTAACTGGATGTCCTTTGAAATCTTTAGCAACATAATACATTACGATTTCATAATTGGAAACTATAGTGGCTCCTGTTCTTTTGGCAATCTCTTCTACATCCAAAACATGGTCCTGATGTGCGTGTGTAAGCAAAATATAATCTGCTTTAATTGTTGAAATATCAATGTGTGATGCTTTTGAATTTCCTGTAATAAATGGATCAACTAAAATATGAATCCCATTAATTTCTATGCCGAAACAAGCATGACCGTAAAATGTAACTTTCATTATGATTTTATATTTTTTTGTTTGTCTGATTTCCTAACTATAATAAAGTAAATTATAAGTATAATTATAAATAAGGGCCAGATATTTATTAGAAATAAGAATAAGTACGTTAACCCTTCAAAGCCATTTTTAAAAGCATTTATAATTTTATTTCCAAAACTATCACTTTTAGCTACGGTATCAATCGTTTTATAAAAGCGGATGTTTAACGTAGAGTATGAAACATTATCTTGTAGGAATTTAAGCCTCCCTTCAATACTCTCGATGTCTGATCGAACTATTTCTAGTTCTTTCTCCACCTCAATAACTTCTTTTACTGACTTTGCTTTTGTAAGCAATTGTAAATAGCGTTTTTCTAATTCTTTTTTTGTTTTTACTCTAGCAGAAATATCCAGAAACTCTTCAGTTACATCTTTAACTGTTATGTTTTTTGAATCGAAATTTACTATGCTTCTTGATATATCGTTTAAGAAGTCATCAAAGTTATTATTTGGGAGTCTTACAATAATTACAACTTGGTTATTATACGTTGAATTTTCATTAGATTCACTTGATATGTATCCTGAATACTTTTTTATCGCTTTAACTATCGTTGTTTTTGTACTTTTTATATTTTTAGTTTCAAAAGCAACAGCACCTTTTTTTATTAATTTTCTCTTTGAAACTGTATCATCAGAATCATTTCTTCCTTTTTCATCTTCAATCGCTTCAGAAAGTACCTGAGATGGCGCTTCTGCTGCAATATCATGTGATAACGGTTCGTGGTTGTTACAACTTAAAAAACAAACAACTATAAGTGTATAGATGTAGCGTTTCATTTTCATATTCGTTTATTTCTTATAAAGTTACAAAACGTTACCTATACCAAAAAGGATGGCAAACAAAAATGTGCTTAAGGCTACTTTTTTCAGTTCTCCATCTAACAAAGCTTCTTTTGTATTACGAGCTACAAAAAATACATGAATTAATAACGGAATGTAAGCTATAACAAAAAGAAACTGTGTTGGACTTTTAAAACGTATCCCTGTATAAAGCATCGCAAATAAAAATGATGAACCAATCAAGTAATAATGATAATACTTAGCAAACTCTGCTCCTATTTTAACTACTAGTGTATTTTTACCTGATTTAGCATCATTCACTCTATCTCGCATATTATTCAAATTTAATACAGCTGTACTTAATAAACCTATTGAAAATGCCGGTAAAAACACCGTGAAATTTAATTCTTTTGTATATAAAAAATAAGTTCCTGTAACTGCTAATAGTCCAAAAAACATGAATACAAATAGATCTCCAAACCCACTATATCCGTAGGCAGATTTTCCTACAGTATACTTTATAGCTGCTACAATTGAAGTAATTCCTAAACCGAAAAACAATAACGAAAACATGAAATTCTCTTTTCCAAATGACACGTAAATTAGAGCTATTGCAACTATTAATGTTAAAACTGAAGTTACAACCATAGCATTCTTCATTTGCTTTGGCGAAACAGCTCCAGAAGCTACCATTCTTGCTTCACCTTCTCTATTCTTATCAGTTCCTTTTATACCATCTCCGTAATCGTTAGCAAAGTTAGATAGTACTTGAAAACCTATAGTAGTTAAAATGGCTAACAGGAAAATCCAATAATTTTTTTGAAAAGGGTAATTTGCATGAACATCATTCAAACTACTTCCAATTACAGTGTTAAAGTCAGCTAAAGATGCACCTACTATAATTCCTGAAACAGAAAGCGGCAAGGTTCTTAACCTAGCCGCCTTTATAAAACTTTTTAATTTTGACATTATTTTTTAATATAAAAATTCAATTTTTTTGATTCTTTTTCTGATAATATACTCTCTAAATTTTGGTGAAAAAATTTCTATATTATCATAATACAATTGAATTGTTTTCCCTTTAGCTTTATCATATCCCAATTCTAATAAAGTGTCTGATCCTTCAAAATTAGATAACCACACAAACTTTTGAGTTTTTCCTCCTTCATCTTTCAGCTCTAGCATAAAAATTTCTTTTCCAGTAAATTTTTTAATTTTACCTTTTACTATAGTGTAGTTATCATTTTTTTGCTCTTTTTTCTGTTCTATACCTTCATCAAGTTTTTGACCTGCTAAAGACATTAGAACATCAGGACAAAACTTTATCATGCTAACACCTATTTTAGCTCCAATTTTTTTACCTTCTTCTCTACCTTTAGAGATATCAAATTCAAATCCGTCTTTCTTAAGTTCTTCTTTATACTTAAGACATGTCTGTATCATTTGAACACCTAATTTAGCTGTTAGATCGGCTTTGGACAATCCACTAAATTCATCGGTATTGTCATTGAAGTATGCACAAACCTCCTTAGCTACTTTATCTAATGCAGTTTCTTGAGCTCTAACAAGATTGATTGAAAAAGCAAATATGAGTACAAAAATTACACTTTTCATAGTTACAAGTTATTTGCCTCTGCAACTAACTCAGCAATGTCTTTTACTACGATTTGATCTTCTTTCAAGTGATACTTAACACCATCTGTCATCATTGTATTACAATAAGGACAACCTGTGGCAATAATCTCAGGTTTTGTTTCTAAAGCATCTTTAGTACGTAAAATATTAATATCCATATCCCCTTTTTCAGGTTCTTTGAACATTTGTGCTCCTCCAGCTCCACAGCATAACGCAGTAGATTTATGACGCTTCATTTCTGTTGCTTTTACTCCTAAACGCTTAATGATAGCTCTTGGAGTTTCATATACATCATTTGCACGTCCTAAATAACAAGGATCGTGGTACGTTAAACGTTTTCCTTTAAGATTCTTATCATCAATTGTTAAACGACCATCGTCAACTAACTTTTGAATGTATTGAGTATGATGGTATACCGTATATTTTCCTCCTAAACTTGGATATTCATTTTTTAATGTATTAAATGAATGTGGATCGCAAGTTACTATAGTTTTTACTTCGTATGCATTTAAAATTTCAATATTAGTCATCGCCTGCATTTGAAACAAGAATTCATTTCCTGCTCTTTTTGCTGCATCACCTGTTGAACTTTCCTCAGTACCTAATACTGCAAAATCAACATTAGCTTGATGTAATATTTTAACAAAAGATCGTGTAATCTTTTTTGCTCTATCATCATAACTTCCAGCTGCTCCAACCCAAAACAACACTTCTGGTTGTTTCCCTTGAGCCATCATATCTGCCATTGTTGGTACGTTCATAATATGTTTTGTTTTAGTATTGGATTTTTATTCTTGATTTTTTTTCTTTTCTAGCATTATTTTTTGCTTGTACTCTTTTGCTGTTTCTAACACTGAAGCAGGTAACATTTTATAGAATAAAGGAGAATCTGGATTGTAGTTCAACATCACCCATTTATTGTTGGTTATGTCTTCACTTACAAGAACAGTCATTCTGTTATTCATAAGTACATCAATCGTACTGTCTGAAATAAATTTAGCATCAAAATCTTGTAACTTCATTTGTGAAACCATCATTTTCTTGGTTTCATCATCAAACTTTTGATTGTTAAAAGTCATCTTCATCTGCATATCATAAGTTGTAAAAGCGTACTTCAAATTATTTTTATCTTCTTTGAAAATTTTAGATAATTTATATTTTGGAGTAATTTTAGGAATCTCAATTTTAAATTCCCCGTTACCTTCAAACATGCTCTTTAACATTGTCTTCATTTGATCTTTAGAAACAATATCGTAAACTTTAGGATGTGTCATCTCTAAAATAGCATCGTAATCTTTATTGTTCATATCTACGAACATTTGATCGACCAACTTGGCTATAGTTTTAGACTCTTCGTCATAACCTGTTTGACTAGATACTTCAAAATGAAAAGCCAATATAAATACGCATACGATGACTTTAAAAATGGTGCCTGATATTCTTTTTATACAATGTTTATTCATCTTTCCAGTTTAATCTGTCCATCTGACTATATTGCCATGGCGCTCCATTATTTTCAATATTAGTCATGATCATATTTAATTCTTGAGGTGCAGCAGATTCCTCCATCACCAAGTATCTTCGCATATCCATAATTATTGAAAGTGGATCAATGTTTACTGGACATTCTTGAACACAAGCATTACAACTTGTACATGCCCACAACTCTTCACGTGTAATATAATCGTCTAATAATTGTTTTCCGTCTGGCTTAAATTCTCCTGCGTTTGCATCTATGTTTTTACCTACTTCTTCTAGACGATCACGAGTATCCATCATAATCTTACGTGGCGATAATTTTTTTCCTGTTAGGTTTGCAGGACAAGCTGAAGTACAACGTCCGCATTCTGTACAAGTGTATGCGTTCATTAACTGAACCCAATTTAAATCTGCTACATCTGAAGCTCCAAATTTAGCTGGTTCTTCATCTTCTGCTCCTTCGGCAGGCATTGCATAGGGATCAGCATTTGGATCCATCATCATTTTTACCTCATTTGTTACTGATTCCAAGTTAGTAAGTTGTCCTTTAGGCTTTAAATTTGCAAAGAACGTATTAGGGAACGCTAGTAAAATATGCAAATGTTTCGAATAGTATAAATAGTTCAAGAATATCAATATTCCAACAATATGCAACCACCAAGAAGTCTTTTCTATGGCATGGATTGTTTCAGTTGAATATCCATCAAACCAAGGTGCTATAAACTGAGAAACAATATTACCTGCACCAGCTTCTTGAAAAGAAATATCAGTTGCGTTCATAACTAAAAATAAAGTCATTAAAACTATTTCAAAGTATAAAATAATATTACCATCGTTTTTTGGCCAACCTTCCATTTCTTTACTCCAGAAACGTTTAACTTTTTCTATATTTCTTCTAAGCCAAAAAATCACAACTGCTACTAATACTAGAAGCGCTAATACTTCAAAAGTTCCTACCAACAATCCATAAATAGTATTTCCTATTATTGGTTGAAAAATACGATGCGTTCCAAATAAACCATCGATAACGATTTCCAATAACTCAATGTTAATCAAAATAAATCCAACATAAACGATAACATGTAAAATACCAGATAACGGACGAGTTACCATTTTATATTGCCCTAAAGCGATTTTAGCCATATTCTTCCAACGTTCTGGCTTATTATCTGTTCGATTTACCTCTTTACCTAATTTAATATTTCGAATTAACTTTCGAACATTCATTACGAAATACCCAATTCCTGCGATTAATAATAGTGCAAAAAAAATGTTTGGTACGTATTTTTCCATTTGTTACTTAATTAGTTTATTGATAATTTCAACTGTCCTTTTTCAGCGCGAATAGGTTATTTACTCTTAACCTTAAGAGTTGTTTGACTTGTATTTAAGTTCCTTAACTATTGATTACTTACGTTTTTCTCGTTTTTATCCTCGTTGTATGGTTTTGGTTTTTTTCCAAATAGTGAAAAATGAACAAATCTTTTTGGATTCAATTTCATTTCTCTTAGTAATTCTTCTAATTCTTTAGATGCATTGGTTAAATTACTGTATAATTTTTCATCAGACATTAATTTACCTAGTGTCCCTTTACCACTATTAATACCTGCTATCAATTGATTAACATTGTTAATTGTTCCTTCTAGCTTTTTTACTGTACCTCCTAAGTTGGCTTTAGACAAATCTTCTGAAACTTTAGAGAAATTTTCGGAAATTTTCTTAGCATTATTAAGTGTTGCGTCTATGTTGTCTTTATTATTGCCAATCATAGTATTTACAGAAGAAAGTGTTTTTCTCACATCATTAATCGTTCCTTCTAAACCTAAGACACTGTTATTTAAACTTCTTCTTGCTTTTTCATTTAAGATTTCATTTAAACCTATGAGTAAAGAGTCTGCTTCTACAAGTACATTTTCTAGTTTAGCTTGAATTGGATTTAGTTTCTCTCCTACTGAAGAAAAAAGGTCGGATTCTATTTCTCCTTTCAGAAAATCACCAGACACCGCTGTTTCTCCGTTGTAGTTTGGTATAATTGCTAAGTTTTGGCCACCCATCAAACCTGCAGAATAAATCTTAGCTACACTATTTTTAGAAAACTGAAAATCATTCTCTAAAGACATTTCTACTAATAATTTTCCTCTTTTTTCTGGCTGAGTGTTAAATCCGATTTTATCTATCTTACCGACTTGTAGCCCATTTATAGTAACAACACTTCCTTCATTAAGTCCGTTAATATTATTATATTCTACAAAAAAATGGCGTACATTAGGACTAAAGAGATCTTGTCTTTTTAAGAAATTGTATCCCCAAACTCCTAGCGCAATAATTAACAGTGCTACTATACCTGTTTTAAGTTCTCTTGACATAAACAATGATTGGTGGCAACGAAATTACTAATTATTTTTGGGAGATTTGATTAGATTTTTTCTAAATTACTTCTTTTTTAATGCTTTTCTTAAACTAATTTTTTCTCCATCCTCAAAAGCTACGACAAAAGCACCTTTATGCCCTGCTTTTCTAGCTTCTCTTAACGCTCTTTTAGTCTCTTTAAAGTCTGTACTAGAACCATAGAAATACTTAAAATATTCATCAATTACAATTACCTCTACATTTTCTAAACCTTTAAAATTAAAATTCTCATTGGTCAAATACTGTTTAGATGCTGCTATTTGAACTTTGAATTCTATCTTCCCTGGTTTTTCTTTCTCTGCATTGTTTGCGACGGACTTATTATTAGCTACTTTTTCCCTGCTTACTACTTTTACTTCTTCGGTTTTTTTCTCAATTTTTTTCTCTACCACGACAGAATTAGGTATTTCCTTAGATAGTGGTTCTTTTTTGGGCGTTACTTTAACTTTTTTCGCTACAGTCTCTATTGTTTTCTTTGTTACTAACTTCTCTTTTTTAGGTTTAACAGCTCTTTCTATATTTAGTTTTCTATTAACTGTTGTTGTAATTGCTGGTTTACTTTCTGTAGGTTTTTTGGTAGGTGTACTTTTTTTGTCATAAACTGTATTCAGCTTAAGGTAATCAATATATTTTTTAATTGATTTGGATATAGAGAGCGCCATTCTTCGTTGACCTGACTTTGAATTTAAAAACCTTCCTTCTGCCTTATTAGTTAAGAATCCTAACTCTATTAATACGCTTGGCATTACTGTTTCTCTTAAAACTAAAAAATTATTTTGCTTTACACTACGATCAAATCGTTTCACTTGTGAGAAATTATCTTGAATAATTCCTGCTATATTTAAACTTTCATCTAAATTCTCTTCTTGTAATACCGATAAACTGATTACAGATTCTGGTGAGTTTGGATCGTAATCGTAGTTACTCTTATAATCGTCTTCTAATAAAATTACAGCATTTTCTCGCTTTGCAATTTCTAAATTTTGCTTATTTCCACTTAACCCTAGAACAAAAGTACCAGCTCCATGAGCTTTTGAATTCACGTAGGAATCACAATGTACAGATACAAATAAAGCTGCTTTGCTATTATTAGCTATTTTTGCTCTATTGTGTAACTCTACAAAAACATTTTTTTTCCTTGTATAAACTACTTCTATATCGTCTGTTTTCTCTAATTCTTTACCAATTGCTAAAACTACTTTCAACGCAATTATACTTTCTTTGTAACCGTTACCTAAATTTCCTGGGTCCTTACCACCGTGTCCAGCGTCTAAAACAACAGTATATTTTTTTTGAGCTTCAACAGAATTTATCCCTAATAATAAAAAGGAAAAGAAAAGAATTAAACTTGCAGTTTTTAACGTCATATTATATTTACCGAATTTTAAGAATTGCATCAATAAAATTTAACTAATTTTGGCTTTTTTAAATTTGGCCTTCCAAATATTGAGCCATACTTTTAACTAACACAAAAATAGTATTTATCGGATTGAAAGCAAATTCATTATACATACTTTTAATTATATTGCTACTAAGCTTTAAAATAGTTGAAGGACAAGAGCTTGACAAAAAGAAAAGTGTTGCTAAACAAGCTGTTCTAAAGCAAAATACAATTAAAACTAAAAAAATCGCTACTAAAGATACTATAAAAAATGACAGTATACTTTTAAAGAAGAGTGATACCGTTAAAAATGACAGTATTATCAAGAAAAAAGAAGCGATAGAGTTTCCCATTACTCACAATGCTGAGGACTATACCATTCAAAACGCAAAAAACAAAACCGTTACCTTATATAATAAAGCTCAAGTAATTTATGGTGATATCGATTTACAGGCGGGAAAAATAATTCTTGACTATAAAAATAATACGGTATATGCTACTGGTATAAAAGATAGTACGGGTTATGTTCAAAGACCCGTTTTTAAACAAGGCAGTCAAGAATCTGAACAAGATTCCATATTATTTAATTTTAAAACAGAAAAAGCATTAATTTATGGTATAAAAACTGTTCAGGGTGAAATGATTACTTATGGTGAAAAAACCAAGAGAGTTAACGATTCTACGATATATATGAAGAATCTTCGTTTTACAACTTCTCAGAAAAAAATACCTGATTATTATATTGCAACAAACAAAGCAAAGTTAGTTCCTGGTAAAAAAATTATAGTTGGTGGAAGTAATCTTGTTCTAGCTGATGTTCCCACTCCTCTATACTTACCGTTTGCTTATTTTCCGTTAACTCAAAGTAGAACTTCAGGTTTTATAATTCCTTCATGGGGAGATAATAATCAACAAGGTTTTTTCCTACAAAATGGTGGTTATTATTTTGCACTTAATGACTATTTCGATTTAGAAGTTACTGGTGATATATACAGCAATGGTAGTTGGGCTATAAATACAAACAGTAATTATTATGTACGGTATAAGTTTTCTGGAGGACTTCGTTTTCGCTTTCAAAACCTTACAACTAGTATAAAAGGGTTTAGTGATTTTTCTAAAGCTTCAAATTATAATATTACTTGGACACATAGACAAGATTCAAAATCTAGCCCTAATTCTAATTTAACTGCAAACGTTAACATTAGTAGTAGTAGTCAGTTTTTTAGGCAATCTTTAAATGAAATTGATCAAAATCAGGTTTTAAATAATTCATTCAACTCTTCTATTAGTTATTACAAAAAGTTCGTAGGTACTCCTTTTAATATGAATGTAACTGTAACACACAATCAAAACTCTAATAATGAAACAGTGAATATGACACTTCCATCATTGCAAGTTAACATGGATAGAATTTTTCCATTTGCTGGAAAGGGTGGTGTTAAGAAAAACCCTCTTCAAAAAGTTGGTCTTACCTACAGCATGCAAGGAGATTACAGAATACAAACTAATGAAGATAATTTTTTATCGTCTAAAATGTTTGAAGGTGCTCGGTCTGGTGTTCAACATAACCTTAGTTCTAACACTAATATTAAAGCTTTTAAATACTTTACACTATCTCCAAATTTAAGCTACAAAGACGTTTGGTATTTTAACAGTATAAAAAAACGATTTGATCCTAGTGTACAAAATACTGATAATACATTAGGTGCTGCAGTTAACGATACAATCAGCGGCTTTAAAAGATTCAACGAATATAATTTTGGTGTATCGTTAAGTACAAATATTTACGGTACTTTCAACTTCAAAAAAGGGAGATTAAAGGCTATACGACACACCATTCGTCCTTCTGTTTCCTGGAGTTATCGCCCTAACTTTGCTGAGCAACATAACCTTACAGTTCAACAGAGTGCAGATATTAATGAACCATTATTAACATATACTCCTTTTGAAGGCGGTATATATGGTATTCCGGGTAGTGGTGTATCCAACTTGCTTACTTTTACACTAAATAATGTTCTTGAAGGAAAAGTAAAACCCAAAGATGCAGATAGTGATGAGGAAGACAAAAAAATTACTATACTTAATAATTTAAATTTTAACACCAGCTATAACATGGCTGCTGACAGTTTACGATGGAGTAATGTTAGTTTTTCAGCAGGAACACAATTATTTAAAAACAAAATGGCTGTTAACCTTTCTGGAAGTTTAGATCCATATCAGGTTAACCAAGAAGGTGTTCGTATAGATAAGTTCAATGCATCTATCTTTAGACTAAGCCAAGCCACATTAACCGCAAATTATAGTTTTTCTAGTTCTGATTTGAATAAGAAAAAAGATGAAAAAAGTGGTAATGGTGCGCAAAATAACCCTCCTGATGTTTTTGGATCAACTATAAACAGAACTACTAATGGTTTTGTGAATGAGCCTACAGATTCAAAAGAACCAAAAGAAAAAACGGCCAAATTATATCGTGCTAACATACCTTGGAATATAAGTTTTATTTATTCTTCAGCTTATACTAATGATGGTTTTAGAAGGGCTGGAATACAAACCCACACCGTTGGTTTTAGTGGTAGTGTTGAGTTAACTCCTAAATGGAAAGTGGGTTATCGATCTTCATATGACATTAAAAACGGAGCTTTTTCATATACCACCTTAAACTTCTCAAGAGATTTAGATAGTTGGAGATTTAATTTTAACTGGGTTCCTTTTGGACCAAGAACTTCATATAACTTCTTTATTGGAGTTAAATCTACTATGCTAAGTGATTTGAAGTGGGATAAAAACCAGCCACCAGATAGACGTTTATTTTAATACTTAAATAATGAAAAAAGTAATATACACTAGTAAAGCACCAGCTCCAATAGGGCCTTATAATCAAGCTATTTTGAAAGGTAATACCTTATATACTTCTGGTCAGATCGCTATTAATCCTGAAACAGGGGCTTTAATTTTAGATGACATTAAAGCAGAAACTACACAGGTTATGGAAAACATGAAAGAAGTTTTAAAAGCAGCCGACATGAGTTTCGATGACGTGGTAAAAACCTCTATTTTTATTTCTGATATGCATAACTTTAATTTGATAAATGAAGTGTATGCTACTTATTTTGATTCTGATAATGCACCTGCTAGAGAAACGGTAGAAGTTGCAAATCTTCCTAAGTTTGTAAATGTTGAAATTAGCATGATTGCTATTAAATAAAATTTCAATGAGTTTAATTCATAATAAAAATCCCGCTTTTATAAAAGTGGGATTTTTATTATGAATATATATTATTATAATACTTTTAGCTTTCGTTCTTACAACGATGCTGCATATTCTAATAAGTCTACTATTTTAGTGGCGTAACCATACTCGTTATCGTACCAAGAAATAACCTTAAAAAACTTATCGTTTAGTTCAATACTTGCTTCAGCATCAATAATAGATGTTCTTATATCAGAAACAAAATCTTGAGAAACTACTTCCTCTTCAGTATATCCTATAACATCTTTATATTTCCCTTCAGAAGCTTCTTTCAATTTCTCTAAAATTTCTTTAAGTGAAGTAGATTTTTCTGTTCTAAACGTTAAATCTACTAAAGAAACATCTGCTGTAGGTACACGAACAGCCATTCCTGTAAGTTTTCCTTCTAATTCTGGAATCACTTTTGTTACTGCAATTGCAGCACCTGTAGTGGTTGGAATCATATTTCTTAAAACTGAACGACCTCTTCTCCATTTACTACTTGGTGAGTCCACTGCATCTTGACCAGACGTTGCTGAGTGGATAGTCGTCATTAAACCTTCAACCAATCCAAACTCATCTTGGATAACTTTAGCTAATGGCGCTAAACAGTTGGTCGTACACGATGCATTTGAAATAATTGTTTCTTCTTTAGTAAGTGTTTCATTATTCACTCCCATTACATACATCTTTGCATCTTTAGATGGAGCAGAAATAATGACTTTCTTAGCTCCTCCTTTAATATGTAACGCTGCTTTTTCTTTTGTTAGAAAAAACCCTGTTGACTCAATTACATAGTCTGCTCCTACTGCATCCCATTTTAAGTTTTCTGGGTTTCTATCTGCTGTAACTCTAATTGTTTGTCCATTTACAATTAAACTTCCATCTTTTACTTCAATAGTTCCATTAAAACGTCCATGTACAGAGTCATATTTTAATAAATACGCTAAATAATCTACATCTAATAAATCATTAATAGCCACTACTTGTACGTTATCTCTTTGAATTGCTGAACGAAATGCTAATCGTCCAATTCTTCCGAAACCATTGATTCCTATTTTAATCATCCTTTTGAATTTTATCTAATGTTGTTTGTATTTCTTTTATTATTTTAAAGTATTCTTTCTCATGATTTATATATGATGGTTGTGCGCCAAAACCATAGAGATTTTCATAAGTTTTAATGAACTGTTCTTTTAAAATTTTTTGCTCTTTCTCTAGCAACTCAATTCTTTTTAACAACTCACTATTTCTAGCATTCACTTTATTGTATGAAAATAATACAAAAAGTATTGAACAACTCAAAAAACCTAACAATACATTTTTCATTTTAACTGTTACTGTTACGTTGTCATTATGTCTGAAACTCTCAGTAATTCTTTATTAATAGAATGTTGTCCTTTAATTGCCTTTTCTAAATCTGTTGCTACAACTTCATTATCTCTAAGACCAACCATTAAATTAGATTTATTATCTATTAACAACTCAACTGCCTTTACTCCTAAGCGAGAGGCTAAAACTCTATCAAAACAGCTTGGAGAGCCTCCCCTTTGCATATGTCCCAACACTGAAACTCGCACTTCATATTCTGGCATATTTTCTTCTACATAATCTGCTAATTCATATACATTTTTACCAGATTTATCTCCTTCTGCTACTACAACTATGCTTGATGATTTACCAGATCTTCTACTCTTTTTTAATGATTCTAACATACGCTCTAATCCTAAATCTTCTTCAGGTATTAAGATCTCTTCTGCTCCGGCACCTACACCAGCATTTAAAGCTATGAAACCTGCATCTCTTCCCATTACTTCTACGAAGAATAATCTATTGTGAGATGAAGCTGTATCACGTATTTTATCAATAGCTTCCATTGCAGTATTTAAAGCCGTATCGTAACCCAATGTGTGAGATGTTCCGTTAATGTCGTTGTCAATTGTGCCTGGTATACCAATTACAGGAAAACCATATTCTTTATTGAATACAACACCTCCAGTAAAAGAACCATCTCCTCCAATAACAACTAAACCTTCTATACCATGCTCTTTTAAGTTTTCGTAGGCTTTTTTTCTTCCTTCCTCAGTTCTAAATTCTTTAGATCGAGCTGATTTTAAAATAGTACCTCCTTTATGAATAATATTATTCACACTTCTTGCCGTCATAGTAATAAAATCTCCCTCAATCATTCCTTGATACCCTCTGTATATCCCAACACACTCAGTTCTATAATAAGCACACGCTCTTACTACTGAGCGTATGGCTGCATTCATTCCAGGAGCATCTCCTCCAGAAGTCATGACTGCTATTTTTGTTACCTTTTTTCCCATAAATATGAATATCAAATTTACTTATTATTTGCGATTATTACAGATAAAAATGCGAAATCGTTTTCGGTTTTTACCATTATTTAACGTTTTTAAAATATTTAATTACATTTATAAGCTAAACTGATATTATGCAACTTTCATTACTAGATTATAGTATTATATTTTTTTTTTTTTTAATCTCCCTTTTTATCGGTATAAGAGCTTCTAAATCTGCAGGAAAAAGTAGTGCAGAATTCTTTTTATCAGGTAGAAACATGCCTTGGTGGCTACTTGGTGTTTCTATGGTTGCAACAACTTTTGCTGCTGATACTCCTGGGCTAGTTACGGAATTGGTTAGAAAAAACGGTGTTTCTGGTAATTGGGTATGGTGGGCCATGCTACTTACTGGAATGTTAACTGTTTTCTTCTATGCTAGATTATGGCGAAAATCTGGAATAACCACAGATTTGGAGTTTTATGAGCTGCGTTATTCTGGGAAAATAGCTGGATACCTTAGAGGGTTTAGAGCTATTTATTTGGGCGTTATTTTCAATATTATTACGATGGCTGGTGTATGCTTGGCTGGTGCCAAAATTGCAAATATCTTATTGGGAATATCTCAACGAGACATGCTTTTATATTCGTCAATAATAGTCGTAATTTATTCCTCATTAGGAGGATTAAAAGGTGTATTACTTACTGATTTTATTCAGTTTATTATAGCAATGATAGGTTCTGTATGGGCTACTTTTTATATTGTTAATCTCCCTGAAATTGGTGGACTAGACAATCTTCTCTCTGCTCCTAATGTGAGTGGTAAACTGAATATGCTTCCTGATTTTTCAAACACAGATAGCTTAATCACATTATTTATAATTCCTTTTGCCGTTCAATGGTGGAGTACTTGGTATCCTGGAGCCGAACCTGGTGGCGGTGGTTATATTGCACAAAGAATGTTAGCTGCAAAAGATGAAAAAAATGCAACTTGGGCTACCTTATTTTTCAACTTTGCGCATTATGCATTACGCCCTTGGCCATGGATTTTAGTTGGTTTGGCTTCACTTGTTATATTTCCTAACTTAGAGAGTATAAACCAAACTTTCCCAAACTTATCTCAAGAAATGCAAGGACATGATGTGGCTTACGCTGCTATGATGACTTACTTACCTGCTGGATTACTAGGCATTGTATTAACCTCTCTTATTGCTGCTTTTATGAGCACAATTTCAACACAATTGAACTGGGGAAGTTCTTATATTGTCAATGATTTTTACAGTCGTTTTATTAACATAGATGCTTCTGAAAAGCAAAAAGTAATTGTTGGAAGGATTTCTACAGTGATTCTGATGCTGTGTGCTGCTCTTTTCTCTTTCTATTTACAATCTGCAAAGGATGTTTTTGACTTGCTTTTACAAATAGGCGCTGGTACTGGTTTACTTTTTATCTTAAGATGGTTTTGGCTAAGAATAAACCCATATAGTGAAATTGCCGCTATGGCTATTTCCTTTTGTATTGCTGTTTTCTTCTTTGTGGATGGAAAAATGGAAAACCCTATAGTCAATATCCCAAGTTACTGGAAATTAATATTAGGTGTTGTTATAACTACAATAGGATGGATTGTAGTAACATTACTTACAAAACCTTCTCATAAACAAACTCTTGAAAAATTCAACTCTACTATTTTTGGAAACGACACAAAATTCAAAAATATTGGGTTTAAAATTGTAGCTTTTTTCGTTAGCACTATTGGAGTTTACAGCTTTTTATTTGCCACTGGTAATTGGATTTACAAAGAAATTACCAACGCTATAATCCTAAGCGTACTCGCTATTGTTTGTACATTAATTATTCATAAACTATGGAAGTTAAAATATTTAGAATAAGTTGATAACCCTAAAATCAATATACTTCAAAAGGCTCAAAATCATAAAAATATAATTTTGAGTCTTTTGAAGTATAAAGTCATAATGAATAAACCTCTTCAATCATAACTGAAGCTCTTTATTCAGTTTCAAAATTAATTCAGCACTACTTACATAACCATTAGAAATTAATTGTTGCTTATCTTTCGTCTGTAAAACTATACTTGGCATTCCAGATAAATTTGCGCTTTTAAACAACACAAAATCATCTGATGCAGCTTTATGATATACAGGTAGCTCCATACTTTCTAAAAAATCTACATCATCCAAACCTACCCTACGTGTGTACTTTAAATAACCTTTTAAATTAGTTGCGCTCAAACCGTCATTATAAAAAGCTTTCAATAAAATTTCCGCAAATTCAAACTGTTTTTCTGGCTTTTTATCTTTTACTATACTAAGTGCAATAGATGGATATAAAGAATCTAAGACCATATCTCCATTTCCAAATACTATTTTCAAGAAATCTTTTCCAAAAATTACTCCAGTTCTCTCTTCAACAAACTTGTAAGCTCCTTCTTTGATATAAGGTGCCACTTCGTTTATTTTACCAACTCTAGCTCCTGTAAACAAACCACCACTTACTACCTCTATCGCTATTTGATCTTCGTACTTTTCAACTATTTCTTTTATAACAGGAGAAAAACCATAACACCAACCACAAAGCGCATCGTAATAGTAAACAATCTTAGTATTTGTTTTTGCTCTCAATTCCTTGTTTTTTAAATCCAACTCATAACTTGTACCTGTATTACAAGGCTCATCTGTAGGGTTACCATCTGATGTTATTTTTTCACTCATTATTTTGATTTATAATAAAATTTGAAATGTATTAATCCTTGATTAAATATATCTCTTTGTTTTTAAATTAAACTCCAATCTATTGATTGTACCCAGTCCTGGAGCTTTTGTGGTTTAACTCCTAGCTTTTCTTGAGTTATTGAAAAGCTCTTTTCTCTAAGAACATCCTGTTTTTCATTGACGTATCTATATAGATTTGAAATTTCTCCTCCTGCAAGTTCACCAAAAGCTGGTACTAACTGTTTTTCAAAATCATTAGGAGTAACACTAACAAAACTCAATTGCTTTCCTATTGTTTTCCCTATAGATTCACTTATCTCTTCACCTGTATACAAACCACTATTTATAGAAAATACTTGACCAGATAGTTCAGGTTTATCTAAGGCTGAACTTACATATTTAGCTAAATCAAAATGACTGATCCAAGGAAATTTACTATCGGATTCAACAGGATAAGGTACAATGGCTTCATGATGTATTATTGGAATTGACCATGGTGCAGCTATATTATCAATGTAGATATCTGGCACAAGTGTAATAATATTTAACCCTGAATTGTCTAGTATTTTTTTAATTTCAGTTTTCATATCTAAGGCTACATATCCTGTTGTTTCAAAAGGTAAGTCGAAAGAAGTATTATACACTATTAAGCCTACATTATTTTCTTTGGCAGCTGAAACAAAATTAATAGTATAAGCCTTGGCTTTATCGATATCAAAAATTAAAGGAAAAGTAAAAACAGCTGCATCTACTTCATGTAAAGCTTTTTGCAATGAAGTTTTATCCTCAAAACTTCCCTTTAAAATTTTTATTTCATCATTTTGTATCAATTTATCTTCAAATGAAGTTAATGAAACTACTTTGTCTCCTTTAGAAAGTACTTCTTTTGTTATAGCCCTACCTTGAAAACCTGTAGCACCAGAAATAAATATTTTTTTTCTCATGTCTTTATTTTAAACTGAGTGTAAAATTATATATTTACTTTCTTTTATGAAAGTACTTACTTAAAGGTATGGTACTAACTTAAAAGTATGTAGTACTGATTTTAAGATACTTAAGAATGAAAAAAAAATCTCATATAGAACCTTGTCCTGTAAATGAAGCTTTAAAAGTTATAGGTGGTAAATGGAGTTTACTGATTATAAATGTAATCGATAAAGACAAAAAACGCTTTGGTGAGTTAAAAAGGTTAATTCCTGCAATTAGTGAAAAAATGTTGATTCAAGAGTTGAAAAGATTAACTTCTTATGGAGTACTGAATAGAAAAGCATATCGAGAAATACCTCCAAGAGTTGAGTATAGCCTAACTGATCATGGAAAAAAGCTAATTCCTATTATTTCTCAAATAAAAGTTTTTGGAACCGCTATAATGGGAGAATCTAAATGATTGATTTAAATTTAGATATTGTTTCCTCTATCAGGATATTTGAAAATACTGAAGGAAACAATTCTTTAAGTATTATTTTACTATTATAATCTATCAATAAAGCACTTTTCAGATGTTTTATGCTTAAGCTCTCTTTACCACTTATCATAAACAAGCCGCATAAACGATATTCAATTTCTGCAAAATTCTTATAAAGTAATCTTGCTTTTGCCATTATTACCAATGCATCGTCAAAATCACCTAGAAACAATAAAACATCGGCCAAAGCTATATATATTTCTACTTCTTTGTCCTCTAACGCAATACAATTTTTAAAAGCTTTTACAGATTCTTCATAAAAATTTAGTTTAATATTGATTTCTGCATATTTTCTCCAATACATTGGGTTGGAATCGTCTATCTGAATCGCTTTGTTTATATAATATATCGCCTTTTTATAATTTTTAACTTCATAGTATACGTTAGTTAATAGTAACCAACCTCTATCTAACAAAGGATCTTCATATACCGCTTTCTTGTAGTATATAGCAGCACTTTCTTTATCTTGCAACTGTTCGTAACATTCTCCTACCCTTACATATGCATATGCTGTAGGATCATCTAACTCTAAAGTTACCAAGTAATTCTCAATAGCTTCTTCATAGCGATTCAACTGCTCTAATGTTTTTGCTTTTTCTAAATATCCACCAATAAATGTTTCATCAACTATTACCGCATAATCAAAAGCTTTTAAAGCCTCTTCAAAGTTCTGTAATTCAAAATACTGCTTTCCTAATTGGTGCCATGCGACTTCGCAATATGGATTATTTTCTATATAACTTAGAAGAAAAAGTATAGATTCTTCATAATTCTCTTCCATTTCAAAACAATACACAATATTGTAAAGTGATGAATAATCTTCGAAATCTATAGCTATACATTTTGCAAAATTCTGACGTGCGTTGGTGTAATCATCCATATACAAATATTCCATTCCTATCATTGCCCATACATCAACAGGGTCTTCAACAAAATCAAGCGATTTTTTAAGAATACTTATTGCCTCTTTATGCTTCTTTTTCTTTGATAAAATAATTGCTTTTTGAATGTATACCTCGTCATTATTAGGAGCTATAACTTCAATTTGAGAAAGTAAATTAATTGCCTTATCAAAATTACCGTCAAACACGTAAGTTTCTATCTTAAGAAGCTTAAGTGATACGGAATCAGGATGCTGTTCTAAACCTAATTTAATTGCTTTCTTAGCCAATGAATGTTTCCCCACATTTAAATAATGCTGTATGATGTACTCAAACTCTCCAGCATCAAAAAAATAAACATTGTTTGTTTTTAACATTGACTCAAATCTCGACAACGACATAGCTGTAATATTTGAATTCTTATATAAAGCTACTACAACTAGTAGCTATTTAAACAATAAACACGATTAGTTTTCAACAATTTAATTAACAACAATAATGGCTATATCTCCCTTGGAACTCATTTACAAACAACGAATTTGATTTCCCTAATTATTTTTCTATATTTGGAAGAAGGTTGAACATCTAAAAAACTAATATCAAAAATTATGAGCAAATTCGACGAAAAAGTAGCATTGTACAAAAACTTTATGGACGACAAAGGTTTGAAGTTTGACGCTGATTTACTAGCTGCTGTTACTAAAGGTTTAGGACCATCTATTTACAAAAGAGATGCAGAAACTGTATCTGGTTCTGATGCCAAAGAATGTGAAACAGTTAAAAAGAACTTTTTAATTAAAAAATTAGGTTTAGCTGATAGCTCTAGTTTAGATGATGCTATCACTGAAGTTCTTGAACAAATTGGAAAATCTGAGAGAAATAAATATCGTGCAGTTGTTTATTACCTACTAACTAAGAAGTTTGGTAAAGAGTCTGTTTACGGAATGTAAATTTCTATTTTACAATAAAACACAAACCTGTATTGATATCCAATACAGGTTTTTTACATTTGTAATAACAAACAACTTGCTTATGTCTCAATTTATTAGTGTCTTCGACATGTTAAAAATTGGCGTAGGTCCTTCAAGTTCTCATACTCTAGGACCTTGGAGAGCGGCTCAAGAATGGATACATATTCTTAAAGAAAAATCTATTTTTGATCATATAACCGCCATCCAAGTCGATTTATATGGTTCTTTATCCCTTACAGGAAAAGGCCATGCAACCGATTTAGCCATTCTCTTAGGATTGAGTGGAACAGATCCTGAATTTATTCCTATCGATAATATTGATAATATTATCGATAAAATAAAGAAAACTAAATTATTATATTTCAATAATGAGAAAGACATTTCTTTCACATTAGATAAAATTGTTTTTAATAGAGATTTTCTTCCTTTTCATTCAAATGGATTAATTTTTAGAGGCTTAGACAAAAACAACAATGAAATTTCCACAGAAACTTATTATTCTATCGGAGGAGGATTTGTTGTTCAAGAAGAAGCTATTAGAAATCCAGAAGAATCGACCGAGTTAAGCTTTCCTTTTCCTGTAGAAAAGGCAGTCGATCTTGAAATGTATTGTAAAAAGCACGAAAAACTAATTTCTGAGATTGTTTTTGAAAATGAAAATATTTTAAAAACTTCAGAAGAAATCAATAACAGATTAGACAATATTTGGGATACAATGCTAGAATGCATGTATATAGGTTGTCATACCGAAGGAATATTACCAGGTGGATTGAATGTTAAGCGAAGAGCTTTTAAAACACACGAAAAACTAATTAAAGGAACACCTTATTCTAATATTGATGAATGGATTAGCGCCATCCGAAATACTGAAGTTAAATTTAGAGAAATTTTAAAATGGGTTAGTTGCTTCGCATTAGCTGTTAATGAAGTTAATGCTTCTTTAGGAAGAGTGGTAACTGCTCCTACAAATGGAAGTGCTGGCGTTATTCCTGCTGTTTTAATGTATTACATGGTTATAGAAAACCATGAAGCAACTATAGATCATGTTCGTAAATTTTTGTTAGTCGCTGGTGAAATTGGAAGTATTTTCAAAAAGAACGCTACTATTTCCGCAGCTATGGGAGGTTGTCAAGCTGAAATAGGAGTTTCTTCTTCTATGGCTGCGGCAGCTCTAACTGAATTATTAGGCGGTACACCATCTCAATGTTTAGTGGCCTCTGAAATAGCCATGGAACATCATTTAGGCTTAACCTGTGATCCTATCGGAGGTTTAGTTCAAATACCATGTATTGAACGTAATGCAATGGGAGCTATTAAAGCTATTAATGCTGCTGAACTTGCTCTAGAAACCGATCCTGAAGAGTCAGTAGTTCCATTAGATAAAGTAATCGAAACCATGTGGAAGACAGCAAATGATATGAGTAGAAATTATAAGGAAACCTCAGAAGGAGGACTAGCTATAACTGTTGGTTTGGCTGATTGTTAACAGAATAAAAAATGCTCAACTTTTAAAATGTTGAGCATTTTTAACTTATATTTTTTCTATTCTCTTACACTAAAACTTCCATTCGTTCTTATGTAAAGAATAACTTCCTCAGAATTGGTGTTAGACAATGTGTGTTCTGATTTACTTGTAGCACTGAAAGAACTACCAGAATCGAGCTTTATCTCTTCACTTTCATCAGGCATTTTATAGCTTAACTCACCTTTAATAATAATAGCATGAAATATTTTCCCTTCGTTAATTAAAGATCCTTCAAATTTACTTGGGAGCTTTACAAAAACTCCTTTAAGATTTGTTTCGTCATCTCTATCCCAAAGAAAGCTTATTTCAGCGTTACTCTGTTCGCTAATCCAGTTTGTAGTTTTATTATTTAACCAAACTACATTAGCCGCATCAATATTTACTGGTCGTTCTCCACTGTCAAAAGCTTCGGTAATTGGCTTAACTAAATACGGTCCATTATCAATTTCTACATATGCTATATTCTCTTCTCCTTGGGCCGATGTAATGTGTGATTCTCCTTTGGGTTGTGTCCAAAAACTTCCTGGCTTCATCCACATTTGCTCAGCATTCGGATCGTCATTATGAATTGTACCTTTAATCACTACCGCTCTGTATGTTACATTGTGGATGTGTGGCGGTGAAGAAAAACCATCTGAAAATTTAGCTAGGAAACCCGTTGCAACTTTCCCTTTTCTATCTCCCCATATTGTTCCAGCTTTAGGGCTTTTATCACCTCTAGCAGGATTTAATTTTTCCCACTTAATATCCGAACTCAATTTTACTTTATTTGTTGGATTTACAATCTTTTCAGAAGCCTTATTTACCTCATTTTCATCTTTTTGTTTAGGAGTCGTACAAGATGAAAGTAACCCTAAAATGAAGATATATTTGATTATTTTGATCATTATAATATTCTATAATTAATAATTTATTATGTAATCATAAAACTACATATTCACTTTTACATAGACAATAACGGTCAAGAATGATAGTACACTTTTTATAAATACAACTTTGAAATTATTTAAACATTTGTTTTATTCCAGCAATTAAAAACTTTCCAGTTGGCAAAGACTTCATAATTGTTACATCATCTAATAACGTACTTTCGTTTCCTAAAAACCTAAGAATTCTTTCAGGAGCGATTTTTCTAAACATGATACTAAAGATTCTCTTCCCTTCCACTTTCTTCGAAAGAAGAACTTCTAATAAAGTTCTATCATACCATTGAAATACTTTTTCTTTAAAAGTAAGTCGTACTAAAGGACTTTTGTTTTTCTCTAATTGAATTACAATTTTTTCTGTGTGTTTTTGAACAAATTGAAACGTATATCCAGTACTCGATTTAGTATAACCTCCTGCTGTTCCTATATTAATAATTCTATTTTTGTTGTGAGTTGAAAATTTTTGTAGAGACATTGGAATAACTCCATATTCATCTTGAATTATGGAATAGGGTGCAGTAGTAAACTCGTTACTAATATATTCTTTAATTGCTGCTTTATAAACCTGTTTTTCAAGAACCTCTGGAGTAAATAATGTATATTCAATTAATGCTCTATGTTTACTAACTGGTAAAACATACATAAATGTTAAACCGTTTTCCTGCCCAACGCTGAAATCCATTAATCTACCAACCTCAGGATTAAATATAGGCGCTTTAGTTTCGATTTCCCATCCCATAAAGTGTTGTAATAATGTATCTTTCTTTGATAGCGACGGATGTAGTAAATTTGTGGAGTTGAATATATATTCTGCTGAATAATTCCCTTTAGTTGTTATTACTTCTGCTGTAGTATCTTTAACATCAAAACTTAAAATCTCCTCATGTTTAACTTCTACATTTGTAAAATCTTTTGCATATTCAAGAACTAGATTATAAAAATCAAGCCCTTTGATCATCTTATAGGAATAGTCTTTTAAAGTAAACTCATTTGTAAAGTTTTCGGTTTTAAATTGAAGTGTTTTCCATTCGTGATGAACTATACTTTCAAACAAACCTGGTGCTTCTTCCCAGAAACACCAAGTTCTATCATTTGTTGTTTTTTGTTCTTTATCAATTAAGAGTATTCTTTTTCCTTGTAAAGTTGAATTCTTTAAAATTCTGTACAAAAGACTTAATCCCCCACAACCAGCTCCAGCAATTATATAGTCATATTTCATATGGTGCGTTATTCAGCTATTTTGTTCTTTTATGTAACTTTAAAATTATCTTGTGAAAACTAGCTCATTGTCTTTGGACATTTCTTCTGCAAACTGATATCCATCTACATTAAACCCTTTAATACCATCTATAGAATCTACATTGTTTTCAATTAAATAACGTACCATTAAACCTCTTGCTTTTTTTGCAAAAGTCATTATTGTTTTATACTGACCATTTTTAAAATCTTTAAAAACAGGTACTATCATAGGTACTTTTAAAACTTTCTTGGGAATTGCTTTGAAATATTCTGTACTTGCCAAATTTACAAACAATTCGTCTTCTTCTAATTCTTCATTTAATACATTCGCCAAACTATCTCCCCAAAACTTATACAAGTTTTCTGTTTTTCCAACCTTTAGTTTAGTGCCCATTTCTAATCGATAAGGCTGAATTAAATCTAATGGTTTTAATAGCCCATATAATCCAGATATAATTCGTAAACGACTTTGTAATTTATCTAATTTATCTGTTGAAATAGTTGTTGCATCGATACCTCTGAACACTTCTCCTGTAAAGCTGTATATAGCTTGTTTAGCATTATCAAGTGTAAAAGGTGGTTCCCAAGTTTGATTACGTTCATAATTCAAAGACGCTAAATCATCTGAAATCTTCATTAATTCTGATAATTTACTCCTTGATAGCGTTTTTAGTTTTTTATTCAACTTTAATGACTCCTCTATAAACTGAGGTTTTGTATGTAATATTGTTGGTGCTTTACTTTCAAAATCAAGCGATTTTGCTGGTGATATTATAATTTTCATACTTTGTATTGCTCTAAAAAGTAAAAATACAAAGTATATAATGTACTTTCAATATTTTAAACATACGTTTTTAAAATATATGCATAAGTATTAATTATCGAACAATACATATTTTAGCTATTCCAAACTTTCTTAACCTATGGTTTCAGATTACATCCTTAACGCAACAGACAAGCTAACACAACTTGCGATTTCAAATAATTGTAATTCATGGAATAAATTATTAATCTTTATTAAACACTTACCTTACGGAAGAAATGAAAACAGGTTTGATTTGAATCTTGTCTTTACACAAAAAAGAGGCACTTGCAGTTCAAAGCATGCGGTATTAAGAGAAATTGCTAGTCTTAATAAAATTCCAAATATCAAACTCATTTTAGGTATGTATAAAATGAATAAACAAAATACACCAGGAATCGGTGATGCTTTATCAAATTCTACAATTCACTATATCCCAGAGGCACATTGTTACCTCAAAATTGAAGGAACTCCGTTTGACTTTACTAGTGAATCTGCTGATTTTAATCGATTGAAAAATGACATCATTTATGAAGAAGAAATAACACCTCAACAAGTTACAGATTTCAAAGTACAGTTCCATAAAGAGTTCGTCAAATCTTGGATTAAAGAACAAAAGATGATAGAAGATTTTGATACTGTATGGTCACTTCGTGAACAATGCATTGAAAATTTAAGTTCTTAAATTAACTCTTTAGAATAAGCAAAACCCACCATAAAATTGGTAGTGATTCCACCCAAAAAGAAGCATAATAAGCTGATTGCTTTCTTTTTGCTCGTTGAAGTAAAAAAGTTAATATCAAGAATACAAGAATATAAATAACTTTTACAGATTGGTTTGGAGTTACGAAAAACTCAATTAACATTGTTAAAGCTAACAGTACAAAACCTAGTTTTTTAGTGCGTTCAACTCCCAAGACTTGTGGAATTGTTTGTAATTTTCTTTTGTCAAACTGTAAATCTCTAATATCAAAAGGTAAGGTAAGTACAATTACTAATAAAAACCGCTGTATGCTATATAGTATGATCTTAGTTGAATCTATATCAGGATTATCAATTAGTGGAATTATAGCTGTCACGCCTGTCCATACCAAAGCAATAATAATTATTTTTAAAGAACCTATATTTCTGAGATTCTTGCTAAATGCCTTTAAAAAGGGTACAGCATATAATAATGTTAATACCCCAAAAGGCAAAAAAAATAGCACCGTCTTTAATTCAAGTTGTGTAACGTAAAAAAACATTAACCCAAAACAGATAAGTGAAAACACTTGTATTAGTTTTAAATTTTGAGTTAAACTCACGTGATGTAACTTAGCTATTCCTGCGTATTTCACGAAATTATATCCCGTAATAGTACCATAAAACACAAAATAATCTAATGGTTCATTGTAAGGTAATCTAAAATATAACTCGGTTACTCGAAGCAAAGCATAAACCGCAAGAGCTACATGAATACTAGAGTTTATGTAAAAACGAAATAAAGTGTTTAAAAAATTCACAAAACAAAAATAGTTTAATTGTTTATAACCTTAAAAAAAGGTTGAAAAAATCCAAGAGACTACCTTAAAAAATCTTTAAGATTTAGTTATTTTTGTATTCCAAAAAAACAACAACACACTAATGAACACAAATTCATTTCAATTACGTCATATTGGTCCTAGACAAAAGGAGCAAGAAACTATGTTAAAGGCAATTGGGGTAGAAAGTTTAGACCAGTTGATTTATGAAACCATTCCTGATGATATTCGTTTACAGGGTAAATTAGACTTACCTGAAGCCCTGAGTGAATATGAATATTTGAATCATATCAATGAATTAGGAGCCAGAAATAAAGTTTTCAAAAGTTATATAGGGCTTGGGTATCATGAAGCTATTTTACCTAGTGTAATTCAACGTAATATTTTAGAAAATCCAGGTTGGTATACTGCTTATACACCTTATCAAGCAGAAATTGCTCAAGGTCGTTTAGAAGCTTTATTGAATTATCAAACTATGGTTTGTGATTTAACAGGGATGGAATTAGCAAACGCTTCTCTGTTAGATGAAAGTACTTCAGCTGCTGAAGCAATGGCCTTATTATTTGATGTTAGAGAACGTGCTAAGAAAAAAGCTGGTGCAAATAAGTTTTTTGTTTCTGAAGAGATACTACCACAAACATTATCGGTTTTAGAAACACGTGCAATACCTATTGGAATAGAATTAGTAATTGGTGATCATACTTCTTTTGATTTCGCTGATGATTTCTTCGGAGCTATTTTACAATATCCTGGTAAGAATGGTCAAGTACACGATTATATCGATTTTGTAACTATAGCTAATTCAAATAATATTAAAGTTGCTGTTGCTGCTGATATTTTATCATTGGCTTTGTTAAAAGCTCCAGGAGAATTTGGAGTAGATGTTGTCGTTGGCACAACCCAACGTTTTGGTATTCCGTTAGGATATGGAGGCCCTCATGCAGGTTTTTTTGCAACTAAGGAAGCTTACAAAAGAAGTATCCCTGGACGTATTATTGGTGTTACCAAAGATAGAGATGGTGATAGAGCCTTACGTATGGCGCTACAAACTAGAGAACAACATATAAAGAGAGAACGTGCAACGTCTAATATATGTACAGCTCAAGTACTTTTAGCTGTTATGGCGGGAATGTATGCTGTGTATCACGGTAAAGAAGGAATTCAATATATCGCCAATAGAGTTCACAATTCAACAAATACATTAGTTGAAGCCTTAAAAAGGTTAGGATTTAAACAAAAAAATACCGCTTATTTCGATACAGTTTTAGTTGAAGTAGAAACTAAATTTTTACGTCCTGTAGCAGAAGCTAATACTATTAACTTTAATTACGTTGACGATAATCATGTTTCAATTTCATTGAATGAAACAGTAGGTTTAAAAGAAATAAATGCTATAGTAGATTGCTTCGAACAAGCTTTTAATATTAAAGATATAACTATAACTGAATTCACTTCAGCTAACGTTATACCTTCAGCTATTCAGAGAACAACTTCGTTTTTAGACAATCCTATATTCAATACGTATCAATCAGAAACTGAAATGATGCGTTATATCAAAAAATTAGAGCGTAAAGATTTAGCTCTAAATCATTCTATGATCTCTTTAGGTTCATGCACAATGAAGTTAAACGCAGCTTCTGAAATGCTCCCCTTGAGTAACCCTCAATGGGGAAATATTCACCCTTTTGTTCCTTTGGATCAAGCGGAAGGATATCAGATGGTCTTAAAAAACTTAGAGCAACAATTAAATGTAGTAACTGGTTTTGCTGCTACTTCATTACAACCAAATTCGGGTGCTCAAGGTGAATTTGCTGGATTGATGGTTATTAGAGCCTATCATCAAGCAAATGGAAATCATCATAGAAATATTTGTTTAATTCCTGCATCTGCACACGGGACAAACCCTGCATCTGCAGTAATGGCTGGAATGAAGGTGGTAGTTACCAAAACCGATGACAAAGGAAATATTGATATTGACGATTTGAAAGCTAAAGCGGCACAGTATTCTGATAATTTAGCTGCCTTAATGGTTACTTATCCATCAACACATGGTGTTTTTGAAAAAGCTATCAAGGAAATTACACAAGTTATCCATGATAATGGTGGACAGGTTTATATGGACGGTGCTAACATGAATGCTCAAGTAGGATTAACGAATCCAGCAACTATTGGAGCTGATGTTTGTCATTTAAACTTACATAAAACATTCGCAATACCTCATGGTGGAGGTGGTCCAGGTGTTGGCCCAATATGTGTTGCACCACAACTAGTTCCTTTCTTGCCAACTAATCCAGTTATTCCAACTGGTGGAGAGAATGCCATTACTTCTATTTCTGCGGCCCCTTGGGGTTCTGCATTAGCTTGTTTAATTTCTTACGGTTACATAGCAATGTTAGGCTCTGAAGGATTAACAGACTCTACTAAGATAGCCATTTTGAACGCTAATTATATGAAAGAGCGTTTACAAGGATCATTTGAAACACTTTACACTGGTGAAATGGGACGTGCAGCCCATGAAATGATTTTAGACTGTAGAGAGTTTAAACAGAATGGAATTGAGGTGGTTGATATTGCTAAACGATTAATGGATTATGGTTTTCATGCTCCAACAGTTTCATTTCCTGTAGCAGGAACAATTATGATTGAACCTACTGAAAGTGAAAATTTAGCAGAGCTTGATCGTTTCTGTGATGCTCTAATTTCTATTAGAAAAGAAATAGATACAACAACCAAAGACATTGCTAATAATGTACTTAAGAATGCTCCACACACTCTAGAAATGTTAACTTCTGATGATTGGGATTTACCATACTCTAGAAAAGAGGCTGCATTTCCTTTAGCTTATATCTCTGAAAATAAATTTTGGCCTTCAGTACGTAGAGTTGATGACGCTTATGGTGATAGAAACTTAATTTGTTCTTGTAATCCTATTGAAGATTATATGGAAGTAGAAGCTTAAACATATATAGTATACCAAATAAAAAAACCTGCTAATGCAGGTTTTTTATGTTTAAAGTTTTATACTTCTTTTCGTATTTTCAAACTATAAACAATTACTATTCTCTTGCAACTTAATTAGTTTAAAAGATCTGATTTCAGCAAGTCAAAACACTAAAAAACAAATATTTAACACTTTATCTACTATCTAAAATATTCGAATAACAAAAATATATTTCAAAATACTTAGTAGAAATATTAATTACAAAAAAACCGCAATTGCACTCCTACAATTGCGGTAACATTGAACATAAATTAGTATTAGCTTTACCCGAAAACGTGCTAATACTATGTCGTACTTATCCTCTACTTACAAAGTAATATATGAATTAGTACTCCTTGCAACCGGCAATATTTAAAATAATTAAATACTAGAAATCGGTATGAGATAATCTTATTAAAATTAAGATATTAAGTTTATTTTTTGTGTGATTAAACAATTTTTTGAAAGTAAAATACTTTCATAGCAAGCGCAATTTACATATAAAACTTTTGCTGTACAAGTTTCTTTTTAACTAAGAAAACTGTTGGCCTCTAATATTAGATGACTATAAGCAAAAAAGAAAGCCCTCTTAAATTTTAAAATTTAAGAGGGCTTTCTTTTTGGTACTACATATTTATTGTATTCGTATAATTCTTTGAAGTGGAATTAACATCGATTGTTTTAGTATTACTGATTTGTCAGTAACACCCCAAATCGTTGTTTCTACTTTCTTGTAACCATTTTCATCTGCAAAAATGATATTTACTTTTTCTCGTTCTAGGTTTCCGAGCAACATAGCTCTATTTAGCTCAATTAATCTATTTAATTGATCCATTTTTTTACTTAGAACGTCTTTTTTTGGAAATTTTAAAAATTTGATTTGTTCCTTCTCAATTTTCTGAGCAAGAGTACTTAAAATCATAGGGATTGGGATTTAATTAATACTTTATTCAACAGGATTAAATTTAAGTTAAATTATGGTTAATTTTAAATTTTAACAAAAAACTTATCAACAATTAGCCTACAAAAGCACAAATATGTATAATTCCTATAAAAAACCTGAATTAAATATAATTTCAGTAACACTTTGAGTTATTTGCATTCATATATTACAAATTTTTTATTTATTGCAACTTCTTTTACCATTGAAAAAATTACACTTAAATGCGTTTTATAATTTAAATGCTTATTTGCCACTAATAAAAATCTTCCCCCTTCTTTTAAACAAGTTTTAACTTGATTAAATAAATTAAGTGTAATTTCAATATTATTTTCATATTCAAAATGAAAAGGTGGATTAGAAATCACCATATCAAAATAATGTTTAGGTAAATCCATAATAGTATCATCACAGATAAATTGGGCTTCAGGCGAAGTTATATTTATTTTCGACGATGCTATTGCCAAGTTAAAGTCATCAATTAAAGTAACTGACACTTTATTGTTCTTTCGCTGAAGAATTTCATGGGCTATGATACCATTTCCAGATGCTAAATCAAGAATTGTATATTCTCCCTGTAATAGCTCTAAATGCTCAAGTAAAAATTGAGTCCCTACATCTATATTACCAGAAGAAAACACACCATAATACTGTTTTAATTTTTTTTCTTTCCAGGATATCGTTTTTAATAAATCTTTGTAGTTAATTAAGGCTTTCGGTCTCTTTAAAATTAAAAGACGTGCTTTTTTCCATGCCTTTGTTTGTGTCACTTCTTCAAAATAGTGTCCAGCTATTTTCAAAAAAGATGCACTAAAATATTTAGTCATAAATGCACAAACAATCTCTGTGTTAGATGTCGATGCTTTGTGTATCTGTTGTAAAAAAAGCTCAAATAATTCTAATGATTTAGGAATCTTCACTACTGCTAATTTCACTTTGCCAAGTTGATCTAATGGAGATTTAAATTTTAATTCAGTATTACCATTATTATTCCCAAAATTTAACTTTATCGCTTTTTTCTGACTCGCATATGTCCATATGATTGTACAACTTTTATACTTTAATACCGTATTGAAAATCCCAAACCTATCGTTAAATATGTGTATGTTATCAGCAGTATGGTTATAGAGGTAATCTAATGCTAATAAATCTGCATTATTCCATGCCTTTAATGATTTGTCTAATGTTTTAGGGTAACGATGTAATTGGTATTCCTCTGATTTAAAACTTAGTATTGATTCCAAATAGTTCCTATTAAATTGAATGTAATTTTACGAGTTACTGCATATAGTTTACACTATTAATTTGCACCTACAGACTCTTTAAAATATACAGTATGTAACGAATTGATATCTCCTGCTTTGTTTCTTCTAAAGATATCATTAGCATTAACTTCTTGTATATTATTCTTCCCTAATGCTGAGACCAATTCCTTTACTGCTGTTATAGTTTTTGAATGATAATTTTTTACCCTAATATTTTTATCTGCTACGACCAATGCTTCTACAAGATCTTCATCTTGAGTTGCTACACCAACAGGGCATGTATCTAAATTACATTCACGAGCTTGTATACATCCTAAACTTAGCATGAAACTACGCGCCATTCCTACTGCATCTGCTCCCATAGCCATTAGTTTTACAATATCAAAAGCGTCAATTGCTTTTCCACTTGCTATTATTTTTATTTGATCTTTCAGTCTATACTTTTGAAGTGTTTTGTATACAAATGCTAAACCTTCTAACAAAGGTGTTCCTACATAATTTGAAAACTCTAAAGGAGCTGAACCTGTTCCACCTTCTCCTCCATCAACTGATATGAAATCCGGATAATTATTTGCTGAAGCAAAAGCCGCAATCATAGCTTCAATTTCCTCATTATTTCCTACACAAAATTTAATCCCCACTGGTTTTCCTCCACTCAAATCTCTCACTTTTTGAATAAAAGATATCATTTCCTTAAAATTGGAAAATGAAGAATGGCTTGGTGGAGAGTCGACTCTTGTAAAAGGCTCTACAACACGTATTTCTGCTATTTCTTTTGTATTCTTTTTAGCTGGTAATATTCCTCCATGTCCAGGTTTAGCTCCTTGAGATAGTTTAATTTCTATCATCTTAACTTCTGGTCGGATCGCATTTTCTTTAAAAATATCATCATCAAAATGACGTTTATCATTTATCGTTTTTCCTGCACCAAAATATCCTGTTCCTACTTGAAATATTAAATCTCCACCATGTAAGTGATACGGTGAAACTCCTCCTTCTCCAGTATTATGAGCAAAGCCACCCATTTTCGCTCCTTGATTTAAAGCTTTAATTGCATTCTTACTTAATGATCCGAATGACATCGCCGAAATATTTATGATAGAACTTTGATATTTTTGAGAACATTTGTCTGACCCAAAAATGACGTTTTCACCACTAACCTGATGATGATTTGTTGGAAATAAAGAATGTTTTACAAACTCATACCCTTTTTCGTATACATCGTGTTGTGTTCCGAAAGGAACTGTTTCTATTTCTTTTTTTGCTCTTTGATATACAATACTTCTCTTTTCTCTATTAATAGGAGTTCCATTTAAATCATCTTCAATAAAATATTGTTGAATCTTTTCTCGCTCTTCCTCAAAAAACCAACGTAAACGAGCTACAATAGGAAACGCCCTCATTAACGAGTGACTCTTTTGTATGAAAGCATCATATATTGCTAATAAACTTATACACAATGAAATTCCTAGTAAAATAAAATTACCCGTGTCTGGGATGAAATAAACTAAAATACCACAAAGGCCAGTGATTATAAAGATGATCGTTAGAATTGTATCTCTCATAGTGTAAACTTATATTTTGCCTATAAAAATAATAGTTTTAAAATAAAAAAAAGCTCTAACAAAAGTTAGAGCTCATATAATATATCGTATTCAAAAAATTACTTTTTGAATTTTGAGTATTTGTTTTTGAACTTGTCAATACGTCCAGCGGTATCTACTAATTTAGACTTACCTGTGTAAAATGGGTGAGAAGTTCTAGAAATTTCTAATTTAAGTAATGGATACTCTACACCATCAACTTCTAAAGTTTCTTTCGTATTTGCAGTAGATCTTGTTAAAAACACATCTCCATTAGACATATCTTTAAATGCTACCATTCTATAATTTTCTGGGTGTATACCTTTTTTCATCTTTAAAAATATTTTAAATTTATAATGAAGTAATTTAAAGTTGGTAACGCTTTAAATTAGCCTCAATAAAATCAAAAAACCTGCAATGGCTATTTGAGGGTGCAAATTTAATCCTTTTTTTTAAATTGCAAACAAATAAATCGCTTTATTTGTAACTAAAAAGTAATGAGAGTTTACGCAACCAAAAGTAATATGAAATTTTTAAAAAATCTATCCTTTATATTAGCATTAACTTTAGCACTAAACTCTTGTAGTGAAGCTAAATATGAATTTAAAATAACAAGCACAAAAAACGTTAAACTAGGAGATGAGATAACCATCAGCTTAGAACAGCTAGACGACCATAAAATCGATAGCGTTAAGCTTTATCTTAACGGTAAGATGATCTCAAATACTAATAATTCTCCTTCAATCAATTCTACAAAATTAGGTGTAGGTAAACATGAAGTAGTCGCATTGGTATTTGTTCCACAAAAAGTAAAAAAGATACTAGGTAACGTAGAAGTTTTTTCTGACAAAAAACCTAGTGTTTATTCCTACAAGATAGTGAATACATATCCTCACGATAAAAAAGCATATACACAGGGATTAGAGTTTCATAATGGTTTTTTATATGAAACTACAGGTAGAAACGGTGAATCTTGGTTACGAAAAGTAATCCTTGAAACTGGAGAAGTTTTACAACAACAAAACCTTGATAATCGTTATTTTGGTGAAGGAATGACTATTGTAAATAACACTATTTATTGGTTAACATGGCAACATAGGAAAGGGTTTATATATGATCTTGAAACTTTTGCTCCAAAAGGAGAGTTTGCATACGATAAAAGTGGTGAAGGATGGGGACTTACACATAACGATTCAGAAATTATAAAGTCAGACGGTTCAAATAAAATATGGTTTTTAAATAAGGAAAATCTATCAGAAAAAAGATATATACAAGCCTACACAGACAAAACTTCTCTAAAAAAATTAAATGAGTTAGAATATATAAACGGTAAAATTTATGCGAATTACTGGCAAAAACCGTTAATAGCTATTATAAACCCTGAAAATGGGATAGTGGAAGGAATTATAAACCTTACAGATTTAGTTAAAGAAATGGCTAAATCTCAAAAGCTTAATGGCGACGATGTTTTAAATGGAATTGCTTACGATGCTGCTAAAAATCGTTTATTTGTAACAGGGAAACATTGGAATAAATTATTTGAAATTGAACTTATAAAACAATAATCTAATGAAGTTTTTACAGTCTATTTTTGTTATTGCAGTAATTATCGCTGTTAGTTCTTGTCGAAAAGATTTTAGTACTGTGCCTAATTTTGGTAAACTTCAATTTTCAAAAGATACTGTTTTTCTGGATACTATTTTCACTAATATAGGATCGGCAACATATAATTTAAAAGTATACAATCGTAGTAATAAAGCGATTACTATTCCTCAAATTCAATTAGAAAATGGAAACTCATCAAACTATCGTCTGAATGTTGATGGGATTCCTGGTAAAAACTTCACAGATATTAACATTAACGCTAAAGATAGTATATATGTTTTTGTAGAAACTACCGTAGATGTTAGCTCAGAACCAAATCCTCTCTATACTGATAAGATTTTGTTTGATTCAGGAGATAACCAACAAGATGTAGATCTTGTGACACTTGTAAAGGATGCCACTTTTATTTTTCCAGGAAAAGATCCAGTAAGTATGGAGATTGACAAATTATTACTTAATGGAGAGCAAACTACATTGCAAGGTCGTTTTCTAGAAGATAGTGAACTTGTGTTTACAAATAACAAACCTTATGTCATTTACGGTTATGCTGCTGTTCCCACAGGTAAGACATTAACCATAGAAGCTGGAGCAAGAATTCATTTTCATAATGATTCTGGATTAATTATAGACAACGGAGGTTCTTTAAAAGTTATGGGGACCTTGAACGAAAATGTTATATTTGAAGGGGACCGACTAGAGAACTCATTCAGTACTATTACAGGTCAATGGGGAACGATATGGATGCGAGAAAATAGTGAAGAAAACGAAATAAATCATGCCATTATTAAAAATGGAGTTATTGGTTTATTAGTAGATGGTAATCCTAATGCTGCAATACCAAAACTACAAATAACAAATACAGAAATATACAACCATGCTAGTTTTGGTATTTTGGGGAGACAAACCTCTATTTCAGGCAGCAATTTAGTTATTGGTAACGCAGGACAAAGTTCTTTTGCTGGTACTGTTGGAGGATCTTATAATTTTACACATGCAACATTTGCTAATTACTGGAACAATAGCCTACGTACTTTACCGGCTGTATTAGTAAACAACTTTTTTGCTTTTCAGGATGATATGGGAAATGATGTTATTGAAACTGGAGATTTAAATGCTGCTAACTTCACAAACTGTATTATTCATGGAGGTAGTAGTATAGAGTTTGTTTTAGATAGAGTTGATGATGGTAGTCTTTTTAACTATAATGTACAAAACTGCCTAGTTAAATTCGATGACTTCAATAATACTTTTGCTAATAACAATGAACTAGATTTTACAAATACTGCACGTTACCAAAATATTATTTTAAACGGTAATCCAAATTTTAAGTCTGCTTTTGATGAGGAGTTTATCATTGGAAAAGATAGTGATGCTGTTAACCAGGGAACTTCTACTCCAATAACTCTTGATATTTTAGGTGTTACAAGAAGTACACCTCCAGACATAGGAGCTTACCAATCGATTACTTTCAACTAAGTTTTTATTTTATTCCGTCTATAGAAATACTACCAATTAACGATAAAAAAAACAATCCTTTAAGCTTTTAATTAACTTTGAATCAAAGTTTTGTTTCATATACAAAAAGTTATAGTTAAAAGTTTGGTTTATAAAAAGAGTAGTTGTTAGCAACTACTCTTTTTTAATTTTAGAAAATTAAACTTTTAAACTTTCTACAACACCTTTAAACGATTCTTTATCATCAATTAGTATCGCTAATGATTTAGTTTCTTCTTTAATTCCGTATATCTTTTCAAACGGTATGCTTTCCTTCAAATTTACAATAATATTATGTCCAGGTATTGCTCCTAGAAATGACAAATACTTAACATTATTTTTCTCTGGAAAATCTGAAGAGTGTATAACGATACTTTCTATATCTTCAATCTTTAACGTAATATTCCCTGTGAATCCAAATCTTAACTTGATAGTTTTTTGTGCTCTATCTATACGTACTGGGCAGGCATACAAAGACTTCCATACAGCAAAAAGTTGTAACAATGTATACATACTCAGTATGGTTAATACCCAAGCTAAAACTAAACTGATTTTTACAATTAAAACATGAAGCACAAATGTTTCTATAATTAAAATTAAAAAGAGCCCTAAAAATACACCATTATATGAACCTTCTTTAGTATAACTATATTCATTTTCTTTTAATTTTTTAAATTTCCATTTAAAAAATGCATAGTGTAAAACAGTAATTTCAGTTCCTAAGAAACTTGCGACTCTTGAAGGTAATATAGTTTTACATGAATGTATAATAGCCTCGTGAAAATCGATACTATTTCCCAGTTTTCTAAAGTTATTATAAATTAACCTTGCTTTGTTTGTTACATATAACAAGATCCCTAATTCTAAAAAAGGTAAAAAATAATTCTTAACTGCTGCTACTATTTGTTGTTCATTAGTTGGTAAGAAAATACTAGCAGTTACTAAACCTAAAACAAAAATAGAAACTACTGTTATCCTATTAATATTTCTTCTTCTTATAAGTAAGAAATATATCAATGGAATGGTTATTAAAAAATCTAAAACAACATAAGGAGATATTTCAGAAGTAAAGTAAGGAGATTTTATCAAAGCAATTAGAGATAAAATCATTAATGATGGTATGACTATAAAATTATATTTGACAAGTAATTTGTAACTCATAATACTCTCATTTAAAAACACCTATTAGTAGTTTATTTACCAACTATGTTACATCAAATTATTTTCTTTTATAAACAATACCGTTTTTCATTACAAAAACTACGTTTTCCATTGTGTTAATACTCTCTTTTACTGTTGGGTCTTCATTTACAGCGATAATATCAGCATAAAATCCTTTTCCAATTTGACCTATTTCTGACTCCATTTTTAAAATCTTTGCATTGGTTATTGTAGCTGATTGAATTGTCTCTATAGCTGGCATTCCTGCTTCCACCATAAATCCAAACTCTTTCGCATTGTTCCCATGCTTAAAGACACCAGCATCAGTTCCAAAAGCAATTCCTACTCCTTTTTTATACGCTTTAGCAAACGTACCTTGAATTTGTGGTCCAACTGCCAATGCTTTTGGCACCACTATGTCTGGATAATATCCTTTAACCTTAGCCTTCTCCTCTACTTCTTTTCCAGCAGTTAGTGTAGGTACTAAATATGCGTCATACTTTTTCATTAATTCCATTGTGGTATCACTCATATACGTTCCGTGTTCTATTGTTTTTACACCACCTAAAATAGCTCGTTGCATTCCTTCGTCTCCATGTGCGTGAGCTGCAACATGCATTCCGTAATCTTTTGCAGTATCACAAATAGCTTTAACTTCCTCAATAGTAAATTGAGGATTATCACCACTTTTAGCAACACTTAACACTCCTCCGGTAGCAGTAATTTTTATACAATCTGCTCCGTTCTTATAACGTTGACGAACTGCCTTTTTCGCATCTTCTACACTATTTACGACTCCTTCTTTTGGACCCGGGTTTCCTACTAATTTCCTACTACTTCCATTCGTTGGGTCTGCATGACCTCCTGTAGTTGCTAAAGATTTCCCAGCTGTAAACACTCTTGGCCCAGGTATTTTACCTGCGTCAATTGCCTTTCGTATTGATATGTTCACTCCTGTTCCACCTAAATCTCTAACAGTTGTAAACCCTTTCAATAATGTGGTTTTTGCAAAACCTACAGAATTAAATGCCACATCGGCTTCATTCAAAATATACCTATTCAACCTAGTTTTTGCATCAAACTCTTGTTCAATATGAACATGCATGTCTATTAAACCTGGCAACACAAACTTATCTTTTAAGTCTATTGTCTTATCTACACTACTTCTTGGCATAACATAACCATCCATAATATTAGTAATCTTAGCTCCATTGACAATAATAGTCTGAGTAGTTTTAACATCACCTGTTTTTGTATCTAGTAATTTCCCACAAAGTATGTAAGTGTTTTGTGAGTACAATACAGTAATTGTAAAAAGAAATATAGATAGTGAAAGTATTTTTTTCATTGTAGTATGTTTTTATAATCCTTAAAAATATCATTTTTTATATTAAAAAATCAATAGTTGTGTAACACAAAATAATATCGCAATTTTGATGATCATTTAAAACTAATTACTATGGAAGTTATTTCAGGCTTAAAAACTGAAAAGAAAAAATTCTCTTACTTTGGAAAAGGTAGCGAATTCGCTGTTATTTACCTAAAAAACATTGTGTTAACTGTGTTAACCATAGGCTTGTATTATCCTTGGGCTAAAGTTGAATTATTAAAATATCATTACCAATCTACTGCATTAGATCAAAATAGATTTACGTTTCATGGTACTGGTAAAGAGGTTTTCAGGGGGTTTATAAAATTATATGCTGTCATTGTAGTGTTATATGCTCTTGTACTATACGCGCTACAAACTCAAAACACAGTAGTTTTAGGATTCGCTATGGCTACTTTTTACCTGTTTTTTATTCTTCTTATTCCTTTTGCTATTCATGGAGCTGCGAGGTATAGAGCTTCTAGGAGTTCTTGGAAAGGAATTTATTTTAAATATTTAGGTGACCGAATGGAGTTATTCTGGAAGTGTGTTACAGGCGCACTATTAACGATTGTTACACTTGGTCTTTACGGTTCATGGTTTAGTGTAGATATTCGTAAATACGTTATTAGTCATTTGCGCTTCGGAAATTTATCTTTTGATTTTAAAGGAAAAGGAGAAACGTTATTTTGGATCAACTTAAAATTTGTCTTCCTATTTTATTTAACATTAGGAATTTACTCTTTCTGGTACTTTAAAGAATTGTGGTCTTTTTATGCCGATAACACTGAAATTACTCAAGATGGAAAGAAAGTGAATTTTAGGTTTACAATGCAACCAGGGGATATCTTTGAACTAATGATTGTAAACTTCTTTTTAATTGCTTTTACTTTTGGCTTAGCTACACCTTGGGTTGCTGTTAGAACCTTTAAATTTATTTTTAGATTTTTAGAAATTGAAGAGGGCTTAGATACAGATAGTATTCAGCAAGTTAAATATGACAATTACGATGATGCAGCTGGTGATGACTTTTTAGATATATTGGATATAGATTTAGTGTAATATGGCGTTTAATGCTACATATTTTGATGGTAATTCATCTAAATCTCATTCGGTTGAAATATACCCGAACTATTCAAGCTGGCGAATTTCATTTTCGGATTCAATACTACCTAAGCAGGACATTAATTGGCAAGTTAACGATATAAAAAAATCTGAAGTTTACACCAAAGACATCGTTGTTTTTACTTACGGAAAAGATTTTCCTTTCCAAAGGATTGAAAGCGCTGATATCGACTTTATAGATTATATAAATAATAGCAATAATGATTTGCTTAGCACTAAAGTTGATGTTGTTTTACATAAATCAGTAGGTAGGTCAATCTTAATTTTAGTATTTGCCATTATTGCTTTTGCAATTGGTATGTATTTTTATGTAATTCCTACAATTGCAGTTGGTTTTGCTAAAAACTTACCAAGCAAAAGTGTAATTAGTTTTGGAGATTATGTTTACAGAACATTATCCCCTACACTAACAATAGATAATAAGCAATCGGAAAAACTCCAAGATTTTGTTGATGCATTAACCATTCAAAGTGAGTTCCCTATAGATATTAAAGTGGCTACAAGTGATGACCTAAATGCGTTTGCGCTTTCAGGAGGTAAAATAGTCGTATTCTCCTCTCTATTAGAAAAAATTCAAAATGAAAATCAACTTGCTGCATTGATAGGTCATGAAATTTCACATATAGAAAATAGACATGTCTTGAAAAGTGTATCTCGTAATTTATCTAGCGCTATTTTCATTTCTATTATATTTGGAGATGTTAATGGTGTAACAGCCATTTTAGGAGAAAATGCACACTTATTCTCTCAACTTTCGTACTCTAGAAGTCTAGAAAAAGAAGCTGATATTTTCGGATTAGAACTGCTTCGTAATAACAACTTAGACTTACATGGTATGCCGGAACTATTCCAAATTTTAAAAGATGAATCGCTAGTCGATATTCCAGCATATTTAAGTAATCATCCAATATTACAAGATAGAATACAATATACTTCTGAAATTGCTGAGACTCAAAAATCTTTTACAGAAAACACACTTCTAAAAGAAAAATGGGTACTCTTGAAGAAAGAATTACAACAAAATATTGAAGAACAAAAAACAGAAATCGATGAGTAAGAATATCGTAATAACAGGTACAAGTAGAGGGATAGGCTATCAATTAGCGCAAAAATTCGCAAATGAGGGACATAATGTATTAGCATTATCTCGAAACGCAGATCCTTTGCTTAAAATTAAACATAAAAATATTACTGCACTTTCTACTGATTTACTTCAAGAAACGGACATTAATAAAGCTGTAGATTTTATCAAATCTAATTGGACTCATGTAGACGTATTAATTAATAATGCAGGTATGTTGGTTAACAAACCTTTTAAAGAATTAACCACACAAGATTTTTTAAGAGTATACCAAGTGAATGTATTTGCTGTGGCTGAACTTACCAAACAAGTTCTTCCTTGCATGAATGCTGGAAGTCATGTGGTTACTATTAGTAGCATGGGAGGAATTCAAGGGAGTATGAAGTTTCCGGGTTTAGCAGCCTATAGTTCTGCTAAAGGCGCTGTTATTACCTTATCGGAGTTACTTGCTGAAGAATACAAAGAACAACAAATAGCGTTTAACGTACTAGCTATTGGTGCTGTACAGACTGAAATGCTACAAGAAGCCTTTCCTGGATATGAAGCTCCTCTTACAGCTGAAGAGATGGCAGATTATATTTTTAATTTCTCGCTAACTGGTCATAAATTTTACAACGGTAAAGTGTTACAAGTATCAAGTTCAACACCATAAGTTTAACAAACTCTTAGATATTTTATTAAAAGTAGAAGTTTATTTTTAACGCTCCTTTATCAAACCTTATGTTAAGAAGCGCTTTAAGAAAGTATTATTTCGATACCACAATATTTAATATTATATTTTCTATCATAATAAGTTATACCTCAGGATTTTTCTGGGGTATACTTTGTTTTAGCTCCATTGGAATTTATATCGGTTATTTATGCTATCAGCTATTTAAAGAGCAAGAATACTATACTTATTACAATTTAGGAATGACTAAAAGACACCTACTTAAAAAAGTATTTTTAATTAATTCTACTGTTGCTGTATTTAGCATCGTTATAATTTTTCTACTAGAATGGCTTCACTAAAAATTTCTAATTTAACTAAGTCATTTGGTAATCACAGAATTCTAAAAAACCTTGATTTTAATTGTAATACTGGTGATGTTATTGGTTTATTTGGCAGAAATGGTTCGGGTAAGTCCTCTTTACTAAAAATAATTTTTGGTACACTCAAGGCGGACTCTATTACCATAATATTGAACGATAAAACCTGTCTTCAAAAACAAATTATTCCTTCAAAGCAAATAGCATACTTACCTCAAGATTCATTTTTACCAAAGTCACTAAAAGTAAGAGATTTGATACCTATGTTTCATCATGAAGAAAAATATCAGGATGCTATTTTCTATGCTCCACAAGTAGCTAACTTTGATAACCTAAAAATTGGTGAACTTTCAGCTGGTCAATTACGCTATTTAGAAATCTTGTTGATTGGAAACTTAAACCACACTTTTTTACTTTTGGATGAACCTTTTTCTATGATAGAACCTCTATATAAAGAGATTATTAAAAAACTTATACTTCAATTAAAGAAAAATAAAGGAATCTTAATAACAGATCATTATTATCATGATGTTTTAGAGATAACAACTAAAAATTTCATTCTTAAAAATGGTGTCATTACTGCTGTTAATAATAGAGAAGATTTAGTAAAATCAGGATACTTATCTTCATAATAAACAAGTAGATTACAAAACAGTGTTTATCCATTCAAAGAGTTTCTAATAATTGAGATTATACTTTAACAACTCTATTAAATCTATATATTAAAGTTTCTCATCAAAAATTTAAAACAATCAGCTATTACATTATTTAGTAATAAAAACTTCACTGTAAACAAAATTGAAAAACCTTAAAATACTAAAAAACAAGAAATTAACCCACACATATATAGTTAAAACAACCTAAAAAATTGTTTATCAATAACTTAAATTTAGACTATTATTAATCTAAAAATAAAATATTATGGGTTTACATAGGTCGTTCGTACACGGAAATTCTGCTTATCTTGAACATACTGGTTCGCATGCAGCAACAGGAAAACATTCGGTAAAATCAGCATTTAATGACGATTATGGTGATCTTATTGATTTAGGAGGACACGCAGGAGCCGCCTGTCTAAGATTAGGATGGGGCGCTCGCTTTGTAGTTTTCGATACTGGAAGTAAGAACTTTGAAAAAAGTGGTTCTTTTTGGTGTCATTATGCAATACCAACTCCCGCTATAGAAGATGGTTTTAGAGCAACTGCAAGTAATGTAAGAATCAATTATGAGTCTACCGATATACAAGAAATTAGTATTTCTAGAGTACATGTTTGGGATGGAAATCGAAATATATTTATAGATAATTCTCCCACACGCTCTGCTGATGATTTCAATGGCGGAATTTCTGGTCACTCTTGGAACGCTGCTACTCCTAACTTAACTAAAATTTGGACTGGTAATATCAACCAACAAGTATATTTTGGCGTTGGAGTCTCTATTTTAATAAGAGCACAACGATCGAGAGACAGCTTCTTAGAAATTAGAAGTGTAGGGGTCGATTTTAATATGAGAGAAAGACGTTAACCAGTAGATTTAACTTTTTTATAGCCTAAAACCAGTATTATATTAATAATTTATACTAGTTTTAGGTTTTTATTTTAAATCAAATATATACTTATTTCTTATTCTGTATTTCAAAGAAATTGAGAGAACTATTATCAAAATACATTTCAGAAGCAGCCATTCCTCTTGTAGAGTATCTAATACAAGAACATAAGGTCAATTTAAAAATTGTACATCAACGTCAAACAAAGCATGGCGATTTTAGGACATTACCTAACGGTAAAACACAAATAACTGTTAATAATAATCTTAATAAGCATCAATTTTTACTAACACTTATTCATGAAATAGCTCATCATGTTACATATAGAAAATTTGGAAGAGTACAACCACATGGAAAGGAATGGAAAACTGTTTTTCAACATTTAATGTTACCTTTCTTACAGCCAAATATTTATCCAAAAAAGATGCTTCCCTATCTTGCTAATTATTTTAAAAATCCAAAAGCAAGTACAGACACTGATGTAAAATTATCATTAGCCTTACGAGAAGGTATGGCAGAAACAGGAAAGAGTTTTATATTTGAAATTCCTAATGGCAGTGTTTTTAATTTTAAAAACATTCTGTACAAAAAAGGTAAAAAAAGAAGAACACGTTATGAATGTTTAAATTTGAACAATAAACGTGTGTATCTTTTTAATCAGAATGCTGAAGTTTCACCTGTAAAACAGTAACTTAAATACCCCCTTATTATGAAAAACAATTATTATGCAGTAATTATGGCTGGTGGTGTAGGCTCTAGATTTTGGCCTGTTAGCACACAAAAATTCCCTAAACAATTTCATGATATGTTGGGTACAGGACAATCATTGATTCAACGTACCTTCGAACGAATTAATGAATTAGTTCCTACTAGTAATATATTAATAGCTACAAATGCTAGCTATGAAAAATTAGTTTTACAGCAATTACCTCAACTTAGTAATAAACAGTTATTACTAGAACCTGCAATGCGAAATACAGCTCCATGTATACTATATGCAGCATTAAAAATATATGATCAAAATCCTGAAGCAGTAATGCTTGTTGCTCCTTCTGATCATTGGATTAAAGACGAAGGTGAGTTTCTACGTAATATTACAACATCTTTCAAAGCCTGTGCTGAAGACGATATTCTTATGACTTTAGGTATTCAGCCGGACCACCCTAACACAGGTTATGGTTACATACAGTTTGAAAAAGAAACTTCTGAAATAAAAAAAGTAAAAAACTTTACAGAAAAGCCAAATCTAAAAAAAGCCGAACAATTCATTGCAAGTGGAGATTTTCTTTGGAATGCTGGTATTTTCATATGGTCTGCCAAAAGTATTATTACAGCTTTTAAAAAGCATCTTCCTGAAATGATTGATGTTTTAGACAGTAATGATCCTATTTATAATACAGACTTTGAAGATGACTTTATAAAAAAGAATTACGAGAAGTGTGAAAATATTTCGATTGATTTTGGTATCATGGAACAGGCCAAAAATGTACACGTATTACCAGTAGATTTTGGATGGAATGATTTAGGTACATGGGGATCTTTGTATGGAAAATTAAAAAAAGACGATAATGATAACGCAGTTGTAGGTGCCAACGTGATTTTTAGAGATGCTAAAGGTAATATGATTAAAACCGAAAGCGGAAAACGTGTTGTTATTCAAGGACTAGAAGATTTTATTGTCGTTGAGAAAAAAGATGTTATTATGATTTGTCCTAGAAAAGATGATCAAGATATTAAACAAATAATGGCCGAAGCAAGAGATTCATTTGGTAAAAAATATGTATAACACAATCGTTTACAACGAATGTACTACTTATAATTCTTAACGATTTCTTCAAAAAAAGGAAAATAATATTCAGGCATGTAAGACCCATTTTTTCTTCCTAAAACCTCTCCTTTATAGTTGATAAATAAAAGTGTAGGAAAAGAAGATTGATTATATTTTTTGCTTAACTGTTTATTGATTTTCCTATTTTCTGCAGTTACTAAATCTCTATTTCTTGGGAAATCTGCCATGTATAATACTAAATTTTCCTTTGCGTATTTAGTAAACTTTTCGGTATGAAATAATTTTTCATCTAATTGAATACAAGGTCCACACCAATCAGATCCGGTAAAGTATACAAGTATAGGCTTGTCTTCATTTGAAGATTTATTAATTGCTCCTTCTAATGAGTTTTCCCACTGTACTATTTCATTTTCTGTTTTTTGACTTATATCATTTTCAGCGATCTTTTCTTGTGCGCTTACTGTTGTTACAAATAATAACGTTATTGCAAATACTAAACTTCTCATTACACTAAAAATATTTTCATTGTAATAAACAAAAATAATGCCAATAACCAAAACCTAAGATTCCACAAATCTTTGTATCTCAGTATCAAATATTTCTTTTTCATTAATAATTTTACTCTCAATCTCTATGTAATATAAATTACTTAACTTATTTTTTAGTCTAACATAATCTTTTTCAGTTGTTAAAATCATTTTTGTATACTCTGAATTAACAGAAGCAATAGTATTTATTCTAGCAATATCTGATGATGAAAAGTTATGGTGATCGGGATAATTGAGATGGGTAAATTTTATATTTCTTGAAGTCAAATACTTTAATAGTGGATTTGCATTTGCTATTCCTGTAACCAAAATAATCTCTTCTTTTACTGTTTCCAAAACTCTTTGTTGACTCCCTTTCAGTATTTCATTATAGGATATTGCGCTAAAAAATAATTTCTGATTAGGTTGCAGGCTAAGCTTTTCTTGAATCTGTTGCATTTCAATTTCACTTATGCCTTCTGGACACTTAGTAACAACGACTATATTAGCTCGCTTTGCTCCTCTTTTACTTTCTCTTAAATTTCCCGTAGGTAGTAAAAAATCGTTTACGTACAAATCGTTGTATTTAGTGAGTAACACATAAAACCCTGCTTTTACTTTTCTGTGTTGAAACGCATCATCTAAGAGTATAACTTCTGGAGTTACAATTTTATTCAAGTTCGTAATTCCATTCACTCTGTCAGCATCAACAGCCACAGCAATATTTTTAAACTTTGAAAAAAATTGCAAAGGTTCATCTCCCACATCTTTTGCTTGATGCGTGTTATTTACTAATTGAAAACCTTTTGTTTTTCTCTTGTAACCTCGACTTAAAGTAGCAATGCTATAATTATCTTGTAATAATCGAATTAAATATTCTATCTGTGGACTTTTACCAGTTCCTCCTACATTCAAGTTACCTACTACAATAATAGGAACCTTAAATGAACGTGATTTAAATATACCTGTGTTGTATAGTATATTTCTAACTGTAGTTACAATATCATATACAATTGCAATAGGAAATAATAAAAAACGGATTAACTTCATTAGAACGAAAATACATTAAATATCTTAACTTTGATCTTGATTAAAATCATACTATGAGGATTAAAGATATCACCAATTATATTGAAGAATTAGCTCCTTTAGCTTATGCTGAAGATTTTGATAACGTAGGATTACTTGTTGGAGATTATAAGACCAAAGTAACTGGTGTTTTAGTTACATTAGATACGCTAGAACAGACGATTGATGAGGCTATTGAAAGTGGTTGTAATTTAATTGTAAGTTTTCACCCAATTATTTTTAGTGGACTGAAAAAATTAAATGGTAATAATTATGTAGAACGTACCGTATTAAAAGCCATAAAAAATAATATAGCCATATATGCAACGCATACGGCTTTGGACAACTCTAATCACGGAGTTTCAGCGAAAATGTGCGAGGTTTTAGGTTTGCAAAACACTAAGGTTTTAATTCCTAAAAAAGGTATTATAAAAAAACTAACAACCTATGTTCCATATGCAGAGGCCAATAATTTAAGACAAGCTTTGTTCAATGCTGGAGCTGGAAGTATTGGTAATTATGATGACTGCTCCTTTTCTGTAGAAGGAAAAGGTAGTTACAAAGCCAATGAAAATGCCAATCCTACAATTGGCGAACGAGGAATTATCCAATTCGAAGAAGAAACATGCATCTCTGTAACTTTTGAAAGTCATTTAGAGCGTAAAATTATCGACGCACTATTTAGTAATCATTCATATGAGGAAGTTGCTTATGAAATTATAACACTTCAAAATATTCACCAGAATATCGGAATGGGTATGGTAGGCGATCTGCAATCTGATATGAATGAAAAAGAGTTCTTAACTTACATCAAATCGGTATTCAAAACAGGTTGTGTTAGACATTCTAAATTATTAGATAATACTATCAGAAAAGTAGCAGTTTTAGGAGGTTCTGGAAGCTTTGCAATAAAGAACGCTATCAAGAAAAAAGCAGACGTTTATATTAGTGCAGATTTTAAATATCATGAATTTTATAAAGCTGAAGAACGTATTTTATTAGCTGATATAGGGCATTACGAAAGTGAACAGTTTACAAAAAACTTATTAGTTGACTATCTTACAAAAAAATTCACTAATTTTGCAATTATTTTAAGCGAAAAGAGTACAAATCCAATACATTATATTTAATAACAATGGCAAAAAAAGAAGTAACGGTAGAGCAAAAATTAAGAGCGTTGTATGATTTACAGTTAATTGACTCTCGAATTGATGAGATTAGAAACGTTCGTGGAGAATTACCTTTAGAAGTTGAAGATTTAGAAGATGAAGTTGCCGGATTAAATACAAGACTTTCAAACTTAGCTCAAGATATTACTAATTTAGATACTGATATTAGCGCAAAAAAATTAGCGATAGAAGAATCTAAAACTCTAATAAAAAAATACGAGGAGCAGCAGAAGAATGTTCGTAATAATCGTGAATTTGATTCTTTAAGTAAAGAAGTTGAGTATCAAGAATTAGAGATTCAGTTGTCTGAAAAGAGAATTAAAGAGTTTAAAGCTAAAATAGCTCAAAAGAAGCAAGTTGTAGATACTACGAAAGGAAAGTTAACGCAACAAGAAAATCATTTAAAAGCTAAGAAATCTGAATTAGATGCCATTTTACAGGAAACTGAAAAAGAAGAAAAGTTATTACATGAAAAATCTGAAGAATTTGCTCAATCTATAGATGGTCATTTATTAACTGCATACAATAGAATTCGTAATAAAGTTAAAAATGGTTTAGCCGTTGTATCTATCGAACGTGGAGCTGCAGGAGGATCTTTCTTTACCATTCCACCACAAATACAATTAGAAATAGCTAACCGTAAGAAAATTACTATTGACGAGCATAGTGGTCGTATTTTAGTAGATGCTGCTTTAGCTGCTGAAGAAAAACACAAAATAGATAATTTATTTGCTTAAAAGTATACTATCATCACTATAAAAACCTCGAACAATGTTCGAGGTTTTTTATTATATATAAATTATACGATTCATTATGGAGCCAACACAGCTACATCACAAAGATCTAAACAGTCTATCGAACAATCTATATAATCAAAAATATCGGTAGTACCTGCGTAACAAGCTCCATCACATGTATTAAAACAGGCATTGGAACCTTTTCCCCCATGAATTTTCTTTTGATTAACTTTAGTTAATTCATTAACTCCATTTAAATTTAAAATTGATTTTAACATAATAATTTTGCTTTAAGATTATTTATTTATTTGAGGCATTACAATAGTAATTATTCTGCTAGAAGCTGGGCAAGAAGCTACACAATCGTCCTTACGCTCATAAGTAAAAGTTGTATTAAGTCTATACTTTTTTAACGAACGAGTGCCACTATAAGTTTTTATATTCAATTCATTTGAAAATGAGGAATCGTTTTTCGTTCCTGACTTTTTTTCATTCTTTTTAAAACGTCTACGACGTTCGTATGAATACCTAACATTAACTGACAACCTTGTATTAATTGGACGAAGATCTGTTGCTGAACAGGAAACGTTACCTCTATATTTAATCTTAGATTGTAACGAAAAATAGATTCCTGCTTTTTGATAAACATGCTTTGCATCAGCTAACCATCTTTTACAGTTTTCTCCTTCACCACAATTTGCCTCTGAAATGATTACTTTTTTATCTTTAAGGAAATTAGTAGTACCATCTAAATCTTGATCTACTTGACATTCGTTCATTCTATATAATATTGCCTTATCCCTATTTTTCTTAGACAAAACCATTCTTTCTGATAAATCTTTAATCGTTAATGTACTTTCTTTGTCTTCTTCCAAAAGCGATAGTACTTCATCTTCAGTTCCGAACCACCTTATTTTACTATTATTAAAATCTTTATTAACAAGTGCTTGTTTAACACCACTATCTTTTGATTCTGTAACACCTATTATACCATGGATTAAATCTATCGATAAGGTCCACTTTCCAATTACAACTATTCCTTTTTCATTTAGAATATTTAGAATATTTAGAACAGGGGAAACCTCATCTAGATTTAATACTGAATTAGATTTTTCTTTTTTATTAAAAGTATCTTGTTCTTGTTTTACTTGAAGACTTGTAAACGAAGTTGTGTATGCAGTTCCTAAAACTTTTATGAGTTCATTAGTTGACAACATATCTTGATCCACTAGACTTTCATAGGCTTCTATACTTGAAAATTTCAACTCTCCGTTACTTAACTGCAATGAACTCTTTATAGATTCTTCATTAAGAATTGTTTCGTCATTACAAGAAAAACAAAGTATTGACATTATAAGTAATACAAGGAAATTTATTTGTTTTTTGTTCATATCTATGTATGGTATTTATTTGATTAATACTAATTTAAAATCTTTGCAAAGACATTAACAAACATAAATAATAAGATAATAATGAAGGTATTAGAGTGTACATTCATACATAAAAAAACCTAATTTTCTTTTAAGAGGTATTTCTCTTTTGTAACGAGTTGAAGAAACTGTATTATACTCTGAATCATTTAAAAATATAAACGTATGCTATTATTATTTGGATTGATGAATTCTATAAGCTATAGTATTCCCAAGCATTGAGAACTCATAATATAACATACAAAAAAATCCAAACTTAAAATTAAGTTTGGATTTCTATAAAATTACTGACAGCTTACAATGTTAATATATGTACTTTGTTTAGTAATCTAATCTTTTAAGGTAGTTCAATTTTGCTTGCCAAATATCTAACTCAATCTTGAATTCGTTAATTCCTTTTCTTACATTTTGTACTAAAGGATTATCTTCGGTTGCATTAGAAATAAAACTTAGGTTATTTTCTAATTGTTGCATTTCTCTTACGGTTTCATTTATTTTCTTGCGAATGAAGAATTGCTCATTATCAAGTTTTCTAAAATCTTCCTGCGTTAAATAATTATCAATAACACTCTTAAACTTCATCATTTCAATCTCTTCTCTACCCAGATTCAATTTTGATAAATGTGAGTCAACTACTTTATTAAATTTACCATCTAAATGACGTGCATTGCGAGGTAAAAAGCCAAGACTCTTCCATTTTTCAATGGCTTCTTGTATTCCTTCTATAGTTGGCGCTTCAAGATTTTTGAACGTTTCAATAAATTCTTTCTTCACGTTTACAACAGCCTCTTGCTCTTTATTCAAAGAGTTCTTGTGAGAATTCAAACGGTCGAAATAAGAATTACATGCTGTTTTGAAACGATTCCATATTTCATCAGAAAATTTGCGTGGTACATGACCTATCTTTTTCCAATCTGCTTGGATACGTTTCATAGTGTTAGTTGTTTCTTCCCAGTCGTCATTATCTTTAATGCTTTCTGCCAATTCAACTAATTCCATTTTTTTTCTTAAGTTTTCTGTTTGAGACGATTTCTCTTGCTTGTAAAAAACATTTTTTGCAGCATTAAATCGTTTGGTTGCTTCTTTTAATTTTTGCCAAACAGCTTCACTTTTGTTATATGGTAATTTACCCGCATCAAAATACTTTTTTCGAATCGCTTCGATATCTTTAATACTTTTTTGCCAGTCTTTATGTGTTTTATTAGCAGAAAAATCATAAGCATTAATTTCTTCGATAACCGCTAATTTAGCTTCTATAATTTCTTGATGCTTAGACTTCAAATCTCTGTAATAATCGTGTCTTTTGTCGTGAAGTTTCTTTGTTGCTTCACTAAACTGATTCCAAACCTCTTCTCTATGTTCTTTACCTACCGGACCAACTTCTTCTTTCCATAATCTATGTAGCTCTTGTAACTCTTTGAACGCAGTATTTACATCTTGTAAGTCAACCAGCGCTTCAGCTCTAACGATTAATTTACGTTTCTCCTCTAAATTATGTTTAAAATCTAACTCTCTAAAATCTTGGTTTAAATGTAATAAATCATAGAAACGCTCTACATGGTGATGGTATGTTTTCCAGGTATCATTATAACGTGTTCTTGGAACTGCCCCTATTCCTTTCCATCGTTCTTGAATCTTTTGAAATTCATTGTACATGGTTTTAGGGTCTGCATTGTCAATAAGCACTTTTAATTCTTCAATTACAGAATTTCTTTTTTCAAGATTTTCCTTTAATTGTTTTTCCAGCTGCCCATAGTATGCATCTCTTTTAACTTTATAATCTTTTAGTAAACCATTATATTCACTTTTAATAGGACTAGAAAACTGAAAATCTATGGAGTTTCCTCCAGCTGCTAAAAATTCCTCCTTTTTTTGAGATAGTATTTTACCAAACTTTAAATTAAATGCACTTTTAATAGCATCGGCATTGGTTTTAATCAGCTGAACTGGATGATTTTTTATTAGCTTTTTTAGCTCTGAGACTAGATCTTCTAATTCCATAGTAGTATAATCTAACATTGGAATGGTAAGATTCTCTTCATTTGCTTCAGAGTTTTCAGCAACTACATTTTCCACTTCATTTACAGCAGTTTCAACTTCTTCAACTGTAGTGTTAGAAACAACTTCTTTTGTGGTTTCAGCAGCTTTCTCTTCTAGAGTTTCATTTGCAGTATCTGTTGTACTTTCTTTACTTGTAGTTTCGTTAGTAGTATCTTCAGTAGGGTTATCTTTGTTTTCTAACATGTGAATAATGTTTATGGTTCCAGATTTATAAATTGGGATTATAAAGATAAACAATATTGTACAATCATACCTCCTAATTTCAAGGTCAGTTTAGACTTATTTTTTTAGTTATTATTTATTAATTTGTATTCCAAATCCTCCAAGCTTCTTCTGCTTGAATAACCAGCATTTCTAATCCATTTTTTACAACAGCTCCTTGTAATTTTCCTTTATTTAAAAAGGTAGTTTCTTCTGGATTGTATATTAAATCGTATAAAATATGTTGCTTGCCTATATACTCATAAGGAATGTTCGGGCAATTTTCAACATCTGGATAGGTACCTAATGGTGTAGAATTTATAATAAGTGTATATTGTTCAATAATTTCTTCATCAATTTGTTCATATGAAATACCCCCTTTTTTAGATGATCTAGATACAAACTGATATGAAAGCCCTAATTTTTTTAGGCTGTAAGCGATTGCTTTAGAAGCACCACCCGTTCCAAGGATAAGTGCTTTTTTATGGAATTTATTCAACAGGGGCTGTAATGATTTTTCGAAACCAATACAGTCTGTATTATATCCTTTTAGCTTTCCTTCCTTTGTTACTTTTATAGTATTTACAGCACCAATTGTTTCTGCTTCTTTGTCTATAACATCTAAATATTTAAATACTTCTTCTTTATAAGGTATCGTAACATTCATACCTTTAAGTGTATTGATATTATCTTTTACAACATCTGGAAACTCATGTATTGACTGGACATCAAAATTTACATAAAAAGAGTTTCCTAAATTTAAGTTTTTGAATTTTTCTTTAAAATAGCCTCTAGAAAATGAATATGATATATTCTGACCTAAAAGTCCGTACAAATCTTTATTTTTTTCTTTTTCCATAATAATCTATTATTAAAATTAAAAGAATTCCTAGTACTATAAACCCAATAGCCAAACCTGTTTCTGGTTGATCTATTTTGGGAATAAAACGTTCGTAATTCTCTATAATTTTATTTCCTACTTTATCTAATACATAAATTCCTGATTCTGTGGTTTTATATATTGTTTTTTTCCATGGCCATACTATTCCAAGTGATCCTGTAATGAAACCTATGATGATAGCCGTAACTTGCTGATTCCATTTCTTAAGTACATATCCAAGTACGTGCGATATTGAAACTAAACCAAATGCTGATCCTAAAGTAAATACAGCTATAATTTTTAAATATCTAACTTTTACTGCATCATTAAGTACTGATAAATTTCCAGAAAAAACATCTATAATGACACTCCCTAAAACATTAACGCTGTCTACTAGAAGTAATACGTAATTTCCTAATAAAATTAATATGAAAGACCCAGATAGGCCTGGTAAAGTCATTCCAGAAACACCTATAATTCCGCATAAAAAAACAAACCATAAATTGTCATTTTCTTTCGCAGGACTCATAAAACTGATAGCTAACCCTATGCCTGCACCAATACATAAAAACAGTATATTTTTAAATTTCCATTCTCCAAAATCTTTAGATATGTAATATATAGAACCTAGGATCATTCCAAAAAACCAAGCCCAAACATACAATTCATAATTTCTTAGAAAGTAATCTAGTACCATAGAGATACTAAAATAACTACACATGCTTCCTAACATTACCCAAACTAAAAACGGAAAGTTGGTGTATTTTACAAAACTTTTAAACCTCCCATTAAAAAGTAGCTTAAATGCTTTCCCATTAATTCTTTGAAATGTATAGATGAGTTCTTCGTAAAACCCCATGACAAATGCAACCATTCCTCCAGAGACACCAGGAACTTTATTGGCTCCTCCCATAGCTAATCCTTTAAAAAAAAGATTCACTTTGTTTTGAATAGTTCTCTCTTTGTACATGGAATTTGTTTTACACTCTACTTTGGTTTATTTGCTAGTTTCTCGAGCAATAAGATTACACTAAACCCTAAAATTGCTAATAGCGTTGCATAGAGTAATTGTGGGTCTCCTTCATATGAAAAAGGACTTATGGATTGTTCATTGAAAGGCACTTGCTCTCCATGAGAATTCATTCTGTATGTTAATATTTTCTTCCATGGCCAAATCTTATTTAATGATCCTATTATGAAGCCTGTTAAAGCTGCTAGTGTAAAATTCTTATAATTTGCGAAAAGCCATTTTAAAAGTCTTGAAAAAGATAATAACCCTACGATTGCTCCTAAACCTACAACTACTATCACTTTAATATCTCTAACGCTTACAGCTGCTAGTATAGGTTTGTATGCCCCTAATAATACCAAGATGAAAGAACCTGAAATACCTGGTAAAATCATAGCACAAATTGCTATAGCTCCAGCTAAAAACAAAAATAATATAGACGAATTTTCTGAAACTAAAGGAGGTAGAATTGTTATTTTATAAGCTACCAAAGCTGCTATTATCAATAAAATAAAGGAAATTGCATGCCATTTCTTAATTTGTTTTGCAATATAAATAATACTAGCCGACACTAAGCCAAAGAAAAAGGACCATACTAAAATAGGATGATTCTCTAACAACCACGAAATAATCTTTGCTAATGATAGTATGCTAACGAAAATTCCTATAAATAACGATATTAAAAAATTACCGTTGAGTTGTTTCCAAGCTTTTGAAAATCCTTCGTTCTTTAAGGTTTTGAATAAGCCTAAGTTAATATTACTAATAGATTGTAGTAGCTCTTCATAAATTCCTGAAATAAAAGCTATGGTACCTCCTGAAACACCAGGAACTACATCTGCAGCTCCCATAGCTACCCCTTTAAGCCCAATTATTAGGTAATCTTTAATTTTTCGACTCATTCTTTGTTTTTATAGTATCTTGTTTTACTTTGAAGTTTATTAAACCTCTTTTCTTTACAATAATACTATCTTTTTTCTCTTTTTCCTTTTTTTTCTTTTTAAAACCTAATTTTTCTCCTAGCTCAGAAAGGGTATTAAAATTAACTTGATATGACAGCCCTAGCCCTTGGGTATAGCCTTCATTATCTATATCAAATTGTACATCGTTTGGTTTATTGAAAAACGTACCTCTTAACGTTCCTTTTTCATTTAATAATACCTCTACTTTAACTTCTCCAATAATGCTTGTTTGAGTATTTGCTCCCACTGGTACCCCTACTCGACCATTTACTAAAACTCTATCCGAGATTTGTGTAGATACAGAGACATCTACTTGATCGTCTATATTATTTTGTAATTGCTCTACATTAGTTCTGTCTCCTTGCGTATACCCTACACCTACTTGAAATTTTCCTCCTTGACTATTCAATAGATTAGACAGAATACTTGAGGCTACTTGGGCTGCTGTTCCTGTTAATCCTGCTGAAGCACTGTTTCCTATAGTATCTTCATTATAAAATGTTCCAAATGCCATTAAAAATGAAAAGTGCTGCATTTTAGTATTTAAATCATTTTCATTTAGTTTGAATTCTAATTCAGAAGCTACAGTTGAATTTGCATTTGGTATACGAATATCAAATTCTTGCTTTGAGTTAAACAAACCTCCTGTAATCTTTGTATATAAATCTATTGGAATCTTACGTGTTGAATTTATATTATCTAATAATTGTGCTGGATTTGCTTTAGTTCTATATACAGCGGTTAAATCCAGCTGAGCCTCAAAAGGATTTCCATTCCAAGATATCGTACCTCCGCGTTGTACGTTGAATGGCTTGCTAATTATTCCACCATATTTAAAATTGTACACTCCATTATCGATGGTTATATTACCATCCATCAAGAATTTACCTCGAGTATCTATTTCTATCTGTAAATTTCCGTTACCACTGGCTTTCAAATCACTACCAGATACTTTATCTATAACAACTTGTGCTGTGGCGTCTTTAGTTACGTCTAGATTTATTTTTAAATTTAATCCTTTTACCCTATCTAAGTTTAGATTTCCTAGATTACCTCCTTCTTTCTCTTCTGTTTTAAATCGGATTAATTTATAATTATTTACTGTGGTAACATCATTTAAAGGGATGACAAATACAGTTCCAGGCTGCGTTCTTCCATTCACTTCTATACTCAAATTACTGGTTAACCCATAAATATCTGCTTTACCTCTTATGAACCCTTTACCATAATACGGTATGTCATCTACCTCTTTTGTATCTAATACTAATAAATTAGATGTATTGAGATCTAAATCCATATACCATTGGCTAAAATTCTTATGAGTTACGCTTCCTTCTAGATATCCTTTAGTATCATATTTTGTGTCTTTTAAAACAATACTCCCCATTCTAAATGTTTGGTCTATCAGTTGAATTTCAGGATTATCTATAAAATCAAAATCTATATTTAGATATGGAAAAGTTAACCCTGCATCATCTAAACGTATCTTTCCTTTAAAATCTGGATTCTTAGCTAATCCTTTTGCTGTAAAATCTCCTGATAGTCGTCCACGTAAGTTACTAATTACTTCACCACCAAAAGCAGTAAATCCATTCAATTCATATTCCTTAAAGTTTACATCTAAATCGATTTTCGGGTCTTTATCTGAAAAATCTAACCCTCCTGTTATTTTAACGTTATCAAACTTATAATCACGAAGTGAAAGATCAACTTTATACTTGTTCAATGAGTTCTCACCTTCGAGCTTTGCTTTTAATGTACCTTGAGAAAATTCGTTTACGATTACATCGTTGATCGTTATATCTGCTAAAGGTTGAATTATACCTCCTTTTTCCTTTAACTCTACATTCCCATTTAATAACCCTGCAAGGCTTAAACTTTCTATTTCTGGTAGAAAACTTGATAATTGTACATCTTTGAAGTTTGCCTTCAAATCTTTATTATCATCGCCTAATAACGTTCCTTGAAATTGAATTTTCTGTTCATCTGAAATAAGTTCGAAAGGACTGATATTAAAATCATTTTCCTTTAAGTTGAACGTTACTTTATTTTCATTGTCTCTTTTAGGGTTGATGATCCAATCAAAACTATTATGATTGAAGGTTGATTTTTGTAATCCTACAACTGATTTATGTTCTGGATTTATTGTGTAAAAAAAGTTTAAACTAAAATCTTCTGCTTGTTTCTTTCCTCCTTTAAAAGTTGATTTAAAAAATAGCGTATCATTTACCGTTCTGTTTATTAAATTTAATTTGGCTAAATCATAATATTTAGTTGCTACTTTATCTGCTGTTAAGTGGGTATTGTATAGTGGGTTTTTATTATCAACCCTCAACACAACTTGGTCGATCACATTTTCGTAAACATCCAGTTTAGGAGAGGAAAAAGTAAGCTTAACTGCGTTTTTATTAGAGTTAATTCTTCCTTTTATTTTTGTATTACTTCCAATAGATATATTAGGTAGAAAAACGTCTATTATTTGATTATAAATTCTAAAATCGAAATTTATAAATTGATTACTGTCTATTGGAATTGGAGTATAGTTAGTGTACACACTTCCTAATGCATTCTGAAACATTGGTTGTAGATCGTCAAACTTAAATTTACCTTCTAATTTACCTTCTACAATATCTTTAGAATTAACTTCTATAGTCTTTATACTATCTTTAATTGAAGAATTAACAGCAAATTGTTCAAAAACATATTGCTTTTTATTATTCTTATACGTTAAGTTACTAAATGTTGCTTTACCTACAATATTGTCGAGCGTATTTCCCACTATATCAAGTTTTATCTTACCTGTTAATATTGAAATACTATCGCGTTTGAATAAGTTAGTTTTCTGTAAATCTAATTTATCAATATCTGCTGTAAAATCGAACTCATTTACTTCCGATGAGAAATCAGCTAACCCTTTAAACTGTAATTTCGAATTTTCATCATTTGATTCTAAAAATCCATCGAATTTTTTATTTTGAAACTGACCATTAATCTTTAAATCTTTGTACGTATATCCTTTAAAATCTAAATTGTAAATTTTACCAATAATCGTTGTATTAATATTTTCAACATCAAATCCTTTACCCTTAACATCTGCTTTCAAACTTATTTTGCCTAAACTATCGTCCTCAGTTATCTTGCCTAGATCTAGATTTACAAATTCAATTTCTCCGTTGTACTCTGCCGTGTCAATATTATCAATATTTGTAAGCTGTAAATCAGAGATTGTAGTTCCTGCCTGCGACTCTACGCTAAGTATTGCATCCATTTGATCGGGTGTAATACGAAGTAATCCAGACAAATTAAAATTTCCTATTCTCTTGAAATCTGATGGTAATGTTTTACCTAGTACATTAGGTAACGTATTTTTCAATTGATTATAATTTGAAACGACTTTAACTATATCTGCATCAAATACGAAGCCTCTGCTACTATTCAATGCATTTACAAAACCCATATCTCCACGAATCACCATACCATTCTTGGAATACATGTTGAAGTTTTCTAAACTAAAATTATTTAAAGTCCCATTAAGCTTACCTGTAAAAAACAATTTATCGTTTCCTCTTAATTCTCCATAAAACTTATGAAGATCTTTAACTGCTAAAACACTTTTATTAAAATTAGCAGTAAGCTTTACCTTATCTGTAAACTTTGAAAAGTCTTCTCTTTTGTAATCGAATTTAATATCTCCTTTAAGATTGGTTTTGTTATCTGTTAGCAATGTCATCTTTTTAAACAACATCTGTTTCCTAGTGTATGAAAAATCTGTAGTAAAACTAGTTATACTTATATTCTGACTATCTATGAAATATAAACCTCTTACGTTCGCGTAAACATTAGGCCCTTCAACTGAAAAGTCTTGTACACTTCCTCCCATATTATGGACCTCGTATAATACTGGTTTAGCTTTATTGTAATCTCGTAATTTAAATGTGGCATTATCTAAGTATATGTTCTTCGACTTTAAGATGAAAGGTTTTTTGCTTTTTTTATCATCTTTCTCTCCATCTACATTATCTATAAAAATGGATAAGTTGTCTCTATCTTCATCTTTATATGTTTTCATGTGAAAATGAACACCACTTGCAGTTATATCTCCTAAATTAACTTTACTATCAACTATCTTTCTAACGTTGTTTAATGAGGTCTTTAATTGTTTTACGAAGATTAAAGTATCATTATGATGATCTCTGATTTCTATCCCTTTAAGTTGAACATTTCCTAGAAGGGATAAATCTAATTTTTTAACAACAATGTTCGTATTAAACTCTTTATTTATCCTCTTAGTTACTACGCTAGCTAACTTACTCTGTACGTATGAAGTAGATAAGGCAAGGATCAATATTAATATGAGAATCACTATGATTCTTATACTCTTAAATACTATTTTCCCTACTCTTTTTATGGCTTTTGTTTAATGTTAAGTAGTAAATAAACTACAAAAATTTTGCCTTAGTGCAAAGAAACAGCAATTTTAACGAATATCTAACGTAATATGAATATTTTTGCAGCTCATTAACTCGATTTACATTGGCTACAAACGATATTTATATTTTAGGAATTGAGAGTTCTTGTGATGATACTAGCGCTTCAATAATTCATAACGGAAAAGTACTTAGCAACGTTATTGCTAATCAAGAAGTACATGCTAAATATGGTGGTGTTGTTCCTGAATTAGCGTCTAGGGCTCACCAACAAAATATAGTTCCTGTAGTTCAACAGGCTATATCGCAGGCAAACATTACAAAAGAAGATTTGAATGCAATAGCATTTACAAAAGGCCCTGGTTTAATGGGTTCATTGTTAGTAGGAACTTCCTTCGCTAAATCATTAGCTTTAGGACTTGGAATTCCACTTATTGATGTAAATCATATGCAAGCTCATATTTTAGCTCATTTTATAGAAGAAGAACAAAGTAAATTTCCTCCTTTCCCATTTGTATGTTTAACTATTAGCGGCGGGCACACACAAATCGTGAAAATATCCAATCATTTTGAGATGGAGATTCTAGGTGAAACTATTGATGATGCCGTTGGTGAAGCTTTTGATAAATCGGCAAAAATATTAGGACTTCCTTATCCTGGCGGACCATTAATTGACAAGCATGCTCAAAAAGGAAATCCTAAAGCGTTTCAATTCACACAGCCAAAGGTCGGAGATTTAGATTTTAGCTTTAGTGGTTTAAAAACACAGATCCTTTATTTCATTCAAAAGAATAATAAAGAAAACCCTAATTTTATCGCAGAGCATTTAAATGATATATGTGCTTCTATTCAATATACTATTATTGAAATATTAATGAAAAAATTAAAGAATGCCGTTAAGCATACTGGAATAAAACATATTGCAATAGCTGGCGGAGTTTCTGCTAATTCTGAAATAAGAAAACGGCTAGTTTTAGCTGAGAAACATTGGGGATGGACTACCTATATTCCTAAATTTGAATACACAACTGATAATGCTGCTATGATTGCTATTGCTGGTTACCTTAAATTTTTAGATAAGCAATATGCACCTATTTCCGTTTCAGCACAAGCACGATTAAAAGTCACTGAATAAATAAAAAAGGCTCAACTTTATTTAAGTTAAGCCTTTTTTATTTCAATTTTATTGATTCTATTTTGCCACTTTAATTGAACAACCAATTGCTTTTGTTTCTTTAACTCTTGGCTGACTGTTTTCTAACAAATCATATATTGCACTTTCAACATAACGTTTTTTTACACTTGCAGCGTCTCTTGCATTATCATCAATTGCTCCGATGTATGACAATACGAAATCTTTCTTCTTATTTTTATTTAAAATAAAAACATGTGGAGTTCTAGTTGCTCCAAACTTAGGGTAAACCTTTTGCCCTTCGTCAAATAAATATGGGAAAGTAAATCCTTTGTCGCTTGCTCTTTCTTTCATCGATTCAAAATCATCTCCATTAGATACAGCCGGATCATTTGGATTTATAGCTATTACTGGATAGCCTAATTTTTTAAACTTTTTATCTAAAGCGATAATTCTATCTTCATACATTTTAGAATACGGACAATGGTTACATGTGAAAACAACTATTGCACCTTTTTTATTGGCATAATCTGTTAACGATACCATTTTTCCATCAATATTCTTTAATGTGAAGTTAGCTACCGTATCTCCTATTTTATATGAGGCTACTGTTGTTGTTCTTAGTGTAAATGCAGTTAACAAAGCAAAAACAGTAAGTAATGAACCTATTTTTAAAGTTTTCATGTGTGTTTAATTTATAAATTTATTTAGTTCTTGAATTAATGATTCGTATTCGAAAGATTGCTCGAAAAACATTCTTTTATTTTTATTGTATACTAATGTAGCAGGTATAGATCCTGACCAGCTTTTATCTATTGCATTAATCCATTTATTTTGGTCTGGATCATCTAAAACAATAACTTCTGGAGCTAGGTTTCGCTTATCTATAAAAGGAATAAGTTCATCTTTTATTTGTTTCGGAAAATCTAAACTCACTAATAAAACCTCAACATTCTTATTTTTAAAGTTAGCGTGCAGCTTTTCAAAGGCTGGTAATTCTTCTACACAAGGCTTACACCATGTTGCCCAAAAGTTAACAACATATGTTTTGCCATCATCTTTTACTAAGTATGGCTTCAACTGTTCGTAATTCAATACTTTAACAGCAGAATCTGGCATTGAAATTTTCGCTATTTCTACTTGTTCTTTTTTCTCTGGCTTTCCAGCACATGAAACACAAAAAAGTAAAATGAGAGCACTGTAAATTAATCTATTAATCATACTTATAAAATTAAGTAATTTAACATACAATAGCTCTTAAAAAATTATTAAATAATATAAATCTTATTTCATTCTTATTTTGAAAATTTTTATCTAGCTTTCAAAAATTAAAAACTTTAAATTTATATTAGAATATCATGCTATTATTTTATGGTACTAGAGCAACGAAACTTTGGGAAGGTAAGTTACGTGCTGGATCAACAACCTGTCCACATTGTGAATCTCAGAATTCATTTAACATTACTATTTACGCTAGATATTTCCATTTTTTTTGGATTCCTATTTTTCCCTTATCTAAAAAATCTATCATCGAATGTTCTCATTGTAAAAAGACATATGATCAAGATGATTTACCAGCACATTTACAACAGGTTTTAGAAAAACAAAACGACATCAATCCTGTTAAAAGACCGTTTTGGCATAGTTGCGGATGTTTATTTATTTCTGTAGTATTTATCATTCCTTTTATTTTTTCTATGTTTTTTGGAATTTTAAAAAGCTGTTCTAACGCTTTTGATGACTCAAGTGATTCTGAACAAACTGAACAATTCGAAGACATGAGAGAAAAATACTTAGAAGAAGATATGGATAAGATGACAACAAGCCCTACGTATGAAACAGATTCTATTTCTAGTACTTTAAAAAGCTGTGTCGCCTTGTCCATAGACGGTATTAAGACCGATAAAATAAAATATTTCTCAAAAATAAAGGATGATAATATTTTAGTATTACTTAAAGTTGAAGACATGAAAAAGATCAAAAGTTCTTCAAGAAAAATATTAGTTGAAGCAGTTGAAAGCTGTTTAGATGTATACCTTAAAAAAAGATATAACTATTATGTTGGCGTAGAAGGTTTTTGGAATATGCTACTTGTTTCTACACCTTCAGAATCTGATTTAGGTGGTAGATTTGCTGACAAGAACTTACTGTTGGAGTTTTACAACGAAGAATTGAAACTAAAAGCAACAACTAAAGACACTATTCAATAATAATTGAACTAAAAATAAAAAAGCAGAAGTTTAAAACTTCTGCTTTTTTATTAACCGAAAATATCATTTAGAATTTTCGCTAGTCTAATTCCTCCTTTTTGTAATTGTTCCCTTACTACAGGAAAATATATGTAAGAGTATCTGTATCGTAGCTTTTGTCCGGCTTCTACTGAGTTGTAAACCTTCTTGGTTAATTGATGACCTTCAGCAACCCAATCTAAAACAGTTCCTTCTTTTATCGCATCTATCTCGTCATCAGATAAACGTTTAGCATTATTTGCTAATTCTATATAACTCATATTCCATTCCTCTATCATATCCTCATCCCAGACTCTATGCAAGTTCGTTCCTTTATTAAACCAACGTACTTGAATTGTATTTCCTCCTTTATCTTCTTTTCTACCAATATGTAATGGCTGGTGTAAATCTCCTATAAGGTGTACTAAAAACTTTAAGTAAAAACGTTTATCCGCTATCGATGAGTTTTTATCTTTTAATACTTTAATACAATGTTGTATCCCTGTAACTAAATCTCCTTTAGGGTTTTTAGTTGATGTTTCATACGTTTGATCGAAAGGCATGTTTACATAATGCCATGCATAAAACTTATTGAACTTCTTATCCGACTTTATTTGATCAGCATAAGTAGAAACAAATGCCAAACTTTCTCCTTGTAATAATTTATTTATTTTTCTCTTAGCTCTTCTGCTTAAGTGCTTTTCTGCAATCTTTCCTGTTGCTCTATGTCCAGTTGGTCCCCAAGTATCGTCAGTTGAGAAAACTGAAATTGAACTAATTAAAAGTACTGTAGTAATAATTCTAATCAAACTCATTATAAATATTTTTGAAGCAAAATTAGGAAATATTATTTGTAAAAATATTTGGAGTTTGTAATTTTTATTTAATATATTTATGATATCAAAATAATATCACTTTAATTTATAACATTATGAAGACTGAAAAAATCATCAAACCTACGAGCGGATATTTAATGCTTTTAGTGTTCTTTACTTTATTTATTGGTAGCATAACTATTGCTATTAAATTTAAAAGTCCAATTTTTTTATTAGCACTAGTTGTAGCTGTATTCATTCTTTTTGGATTTATACTTGTAAATCCAAATACTTCAAAAGTAATTTTACTCTTTGGAAAGTATGTCGGTACAATCAAACAAAACGGCTTGTATTGGGCAAATCCTTTTTTCACCAAAAAGAGCATTTCTTTACGAGCAAGTAATTTTGATAGTGAACGTTTAAAGGTTAATGATAAACTAGGTAATCCTGTTATGATTAGCACTATATTAGTTTGGAGAGTTACAAATACTTATAAGGCAGCATTTGATGTTGATAATTATGAGAATTTTGTTCGCGTACAGACTGATGCTGCAGTTAGAAAATTAGCTAGTATGTATCCTTATGATAATTTTGCTGATGAAGGTCATGATGAAGATATTACATTACGATCGAGTGTAAATGAAGTAAGCGACGCTTTAGAAAAGGAATTAGAAGAACGATTAGCCATCGCAGGTATTGAAGTTTTAGAAGCTCGTATTGGATATTTAGCCTATGCGCAAGAAATTGCAAATGCAATGCTAAAAAGACAACAAGCTACTGCTATAGTTGCAGCAAGACATAAGATAGTACAAGGTGCTGTTGGTATGGTTGAAATGGCTTTAGAAGAATTAAATAAGAAAGAGATTGTGGAACTGGATGAGGAACGTAAAGCAGCAATGGTTAGTAATTTGATGATTGTATTGTGTGGAGATAAAGATGCGTCCCCAGTTCTTAATACAGGAACATTAAATCATTAAACCTAAAATATAAACGTAGAGCGATGAAAGAATACAAAGTAGTAAATTGGAAGATGGGCTTGTCAAAAAATAGCCAAAAACTTGAAGATCTTTTGAATACTTATGCAAAAGAAGGTTGGACTGTTACGCACATTGCAGAACAATCTACAAGAATCGTATTTGAAAGAAATAAAAACAGATAATTAACCATATTACTTTAAACAATGATTCGATTTATTTTTCATATTGTTATTTATTTTATGACAGTACTATTGGTTTAATTTCACGAACAAATAATTATGGCAAAAAAGAAAGCATTCGCACTGCGGATAAATGAAGATATGCTCAAAGCAATAGAAAAATGGGCAAGTGATGAATTTCGTTCTACCAACGGACAAATTGAATGGATGCTCATGCAAACTCTTAAAAATGCTAAACGTGAACCTAAAAAAAGAGAAGAATAGCGTCAATGCTTAAGAACAGGAATAATTATCTTACTAGGATACTTTGAATTATGGTATAATTTTACGGTTACTTCATTAGCATTTTTTGCTTTTTGAATTGAAGGATCATCACTTATACCATAATTCTTTTGAACTCTAGGTTTATCTATCACAGAAAATACAAATCGTATTCTACTTCCTTTTCTTAATGTTCTGCTAAACATATTTTCTCCCTCAAAGACATACTTCAAAATTTTATTTTTAGTAACTAGTTCTGGTACCTCTAAACTTTTTCTATATCGCGCTCTTAGTTGATCTGATTGCAAGAAAATAGATTCATTATTCTCTGTTATTTCATATACTGAAGTTTCAAAATCCACGTCTACTGCATTTATCGAAATATAACCTTCAAAAGCTATTTTTCCATTTACACTAATCTCTTCTTTTAAAACATCAGAATGATAGATCAAAACTCCTTTATCGTTAACATAGCTTTGATCTTTCAAATACTCTTTATTCTCACTCAAATAACTTGGATTTTTAACCCCTTGATTCGCTAATGGATTATAAGTAAAAACATCTGGTTCTACATCCTTAGCCAAGGGTGCATTCGCAAGCTGTCCAGAAGAAAATACATCATCTGCATTACCATTTAACGAGCTCAGAAAAAACTCTTCAGTTGTGTTAGATATCGCTTTTAAGTTAGCAGCATACTTCCATTTATTTTCACCCATTACATAATACATCATATTATCTTTAAGCAACGATGGTTTTTTACCCTTTTTCAGCGTAAAATTGAACCAATCCAAATACAATTGATTCATTTTTAAAACAGCATTTTCGTTAAATTGAAACCCTCCAACCTCTTTTTTTGGTCGTCTAGTTCCTGAATGATTCCATGGGCCTATAATTATATAATGATCTTTAATAGCTTTACGATTTCCATGCTCCATATGATCATTGTAGTATTTCAAAGCTCCAGGTTGATCGGCATCAAAATGTCCTGTAATCGATAGAATGGGAATATTTATTCGCTTACTTTCTTTTTCTGAAAAATAAAAACGTTGCCAAAACGCATCATGACTAGGGTGTGATATCCAATCTTGAAAAACTTTTTTTGGAAACCCAACCAAAGTATCATAAGTATTAAACGGTAAATTATTTGTGTACATTTTTTTCTGTTTTTTTTCCCAAAAATCAGAGCCCATTAATTTAACATTCATAGTATTCCTGCTAGTAAGCATCAACCATCTCAACATGTAAGGGTAAAATATGTTATTGTACTTTGGAAAATCTAATCCTGGCCCAACAGAGGCAATAGGTATTATCGTTTTCAAATTCTCTGGAAATTCTTTAAGAATAAACCATTGGTTCATTCCTCTGTACGATCCCCCAAACATTCCTACTTTTCCATTGCTCCATGATTGCTTTCCTATCCAATTCACAACCTCTTTTCCGTCTTTTGCATCATTCTCAAAAGGAATAAATTTTCCTTCAGAATTCCCTCTTCCCCTGCAATCAACAGTTATAAATATATAGCCATTCTTAGCGAAAAACATTCCTCTTTCATGATTTTCATCTGAAACGTAAGGTGTTACTACTAGAATAACTGGAAGCTTTTCATCCTTCAAATTTGCTGGTTTATAAATATTAGCAGATAAATTAATCCCGTCTGATAATTCTATTTTCTGATAAAAATTAATATCTACCGCTGATAAATCGTTGTCTTGTGATTGTAAATTTATACTAAGCAATATGAAGCATAGTAGTACAAAGCATTTTGAAGTCATGGTCTATTTTTAATGGACCCTAAAATATTCTTTTTTAACTGAAAAAAAATAGCGTTAACACTTTTTTAAGAATTATAAAGTCAATTAACTGTATTTTTATTTACTAAATCAACTAATTCATTTTTCATGAAAAAATCTTCATTACTACTACTTCTACTCTTTAACTCATTACTATTCGCACAAGAATTCTCAATGGACTTGGTTAAAAACATGAAACCAAGAAATATAGGTCCAGGTGGTATGAGTGGTAGAGTTACATCTATCGATGTTGTAAACAATAACCCTAATACAATGTATGTTGGTACTGCTTCAGGAGGTTTATGGAAATCTACCTCTGGAGGTATAAAGTGGAAACCAATTTTTGAAAAAGAAGCTACTGCTTCAATTGGAGCAATTGCTATCCAACAATCTAATCCTAGTGTTTTATGGGTTGGAACCGGTGAAGGAAATCCAAGAAATAGTTTAAACGGAGGATATGGTATTTATAAATCTTTAGACGCAGGAAAAACCTGGAAAGCTATGGGTTTAGAAAAAACAAGACATATTCATCGCGTTATCATAGATCCTACCAATCCAGATGTCGTTTACGCAGCTGCTATAGGTTCACCTTGGGGTGAACATAAAGAAAGAGGTGTATATAAAACTACTGATGGAGGAAAAACGTGGAAAAATATTTTATTTAATAATAATAAAACTGGTGCTGCGGACTTGGTAATAGATCCTTCAAATCCTAATAAACTCATTACTGCCATGTGGGAACATAAGCGAGATCCTTGGTTTTTTAATTCTGGCGGAAAAGGAAGTGGACTTTACATTACACATGACGGTGGTGATAATTGGAAAAAAATTACTGACAAAGAAGGTTTTCCAAAAGGAAACTTAGGTAGAATTGGTGTTGCTATTTCGAGAAGTAATCCTAATACCATTTATGCGCTAGTAGAAGCTAAAAAAAACGCACTTTATAAAAGTGAAGATGGTGGTTTTAAATGGAAAAAAATAAATGATAAAAAAGGTATAGGAAATAGACCTTTTTATTATTCTGAAATCTATGTAGATCCTCAGAATGAAAATCGATTACACACTATTTTTACTTACGTTAATACTTCAGAAGACGGTGGTAAAAGTTTTAAACAATTAATGCCTGCCTATGGTGTTTCTAATGGAGTACACCCAGATCATCATGCTTGGTGGATTCATCCTGAAAATGGAAAATTTATGATTGATGGTAATGATGGAGGTTTAAATATTACTAAAGATGGTGGTAAAACTTGGCGATTTATAGGAAACTTACCTGTTGCTCAATTTTATCATATTAATGTCGATAATGAATATCCTTATAATGTTTATGGCGGTATGCAAGATAATGGTTCTTGGAGAGGGCCTGCTTATGTCTGGAAAGCACAAGGTATACGAAATTCATACTGGCAAGAAATTAGTTTTGGTGATGGTTTTGATGTAGTTCCTGATAAAGACAACTCCAGATATGGCTGGTCGATGAGTCAACAAGGGTTTGTTTCTCGTTATGATTATAAAACAGGTAATAATTATACCGTTAAACCTACACATCCAGATCCTAAAGTAAAGTTACGTTTCAATTGGAATGCTGCAATAAATATTGACCCTTTCGATAATTCTACTATTTACTTTGGGAGTCAATTTGTACATAAATCTACAGATAAAGGGCTTACTTGGGAAGTTATTTCACCAGACTTAACAACCAACGATAAAAGCAAACTTAAACAAGCAGAAAGTGGTGGTTTAACACTAGATGCTACTGGCGCTGAAAACCATTGTACGATATTAGTAGTTGAGCCTTCTCCTATTGAAAGAAATATGTTATGGGCAGCAACAGACGATGGTCAAGTTCATATAACAAAAAATGGAGGTGTAAATTGGACTAATATTTCGAATAATATTAAAGGGTTGCCTGAAAATAGTTGGATCGTACAAATTAAAGCATCTAACAAGAATAAAGGAGAAGCCTTATTAATTGCTAATGATTACCGACGCTTTAATTATACTCCATATGCATATAGAACCAAAAACTATGGAAAAACTTGGGAGCGAATTGTAGACCAAAATGATGTAAAAAGCTACACCCTTAGTATTGTTGAAGATCCAATTGAACCAAATCTTTTATTCTTAGGAACTGATGACGGACTTTATATTTCAGTAAATGCTGGTAAAAAATGGACTAAATGGAATAAAGGTTTTCCAACCGTTCCTGTAAAGGACTTAGTAATTCAACCTAGGGAACATGATCTTGTTATTGGTACTTTTGGAAGAGCTGCATGGGTTTTAGACGATATACGTCCGTTAAGAGCCATAGCTGCTAATCAAAATATTTTAAGCACGAAGTTTAAAGTATTCTCTCCTGCCACCGCTTATCAAGCAGCTTATCAGCAACCTACAGGGAGTAGATTTGGAGCAGATGCAATGTTTAATGGTGAAAATAGAGACTACGGATCCCTTATTAAGTATTACATTAACAAGCCAAAAGACAAAAAAGAGGTAGTGAAGAAGAAAAAGGAAAAGGACGAGGAAAAAAATAAAATAAAATGGGATTCAATTAAGTTTGAAATATTTGATGGTACCAGATTAATTAGAACCTTAAAACAAAAAACACCTAAAGAAAATGGAATTCATACTGCTAAATGGTTTATGAATGAAAAAGGTATAGCACGTCCTTCGAGAACCATAAGAAAATCGAAATCTGAACCTAGTGGTGTTTCAGTAAAACCAGGCACCTACAAAATTAAGGCTACTTTTGGAGATCAGATTTCTGAACAAAATATTACTGTTAAATATGATCCTAGACTACAAATTTCTCAAGAAGCTATTAATCAAAAATACAATGCTAGTAAGGTGTTAGAAAAACATCAAAAGTTACTTGCTGATGCTGTAAAACAACTAGTAGAAAGTAAGAAAATCGCTAAAGATTATCATAAAAAATTCAAAGCGAAAGACAAAGAAAAATATAAATTTGAGATTGTTTCTTCAGAAGATATTATGAAGAAAATTGATACGCTTCTAAATATGTATTTAGGTAAAGTTGATAAGCGTCAAGGTATCGTTCGTAGTCCAGAAGTTAATATCAATCAACGTTTAGGTACTGCTAGTTGGTATATTAATAGTCGATTTGGAAATCAAACTTCAACAGAAAATCGCTTAATTGGTCAATTTAAAATTGCTTTAAAAGAAGCATTAGAAAAGACAAATACTTTCTTCAATAAAGATTGGGTTTCTTACAAAGAAGAAGTTAGTAAAGTTACTATTTCGCCTTTTAAAGAAATTAAAGTATTTAAAATTGATCAATAATATATTAGTTCATATTCTTATCAGATTACAGAGCACTAAAAAAGAGTTGTTTAGAAACAACTCTTTTTTAGTGCTCTTATTTCTCAACTGACAAATTAGCTCTATTTCTCAGACTAAATGAATTTAGTATTTTTACTCGAATTAAAACCAATGTATTCTACTTAGAATTAAAAATCATCAAATTAAACGAATGAGAAAATATATTTTACTACTGTCCATCTTTTCCATACTAAAAACTTCAGCACAAAGCAATCCTGAAAATGAGTTTGGCGCTTGGTATATGTACAATGGAACGCACCAAATTTCTAATAAGTTTGGTATAAAAACGATGGCACATTTTCGCTTTTTTGAGATCGGAGATGATATGCAACAGTTTATTAGTCGTTTGGGTGTAAACTACAAAATCAATAAAAATATTAATGTAACTCTTGGCCATTCGTATTTAAACACCGATACTTCTTTTGATTTAAAAGGAGGTGATTTTAATGAACATAGAGTTTACGAAGATTTTAATTTAAAACATGCTATTGTTAAAATAAATTTAGCGCACCGTTTTAGAGCTGAACAACGATTTTTTAACGCAACTACTGGACATTTTATTCGATATCAAATAGCCTTTAGTTATCCACTAACTCAAAAATGGTCTGCATATTTATATGACGAAATCTTTTTTGACTTCGACGCAGAGGCTTTCAATCAAAACTGGTTGGGTGCTGGATTTAGATATAAGATTTCAAATGCATTGAAAATTCAAGTCGGGTATATGAAAATCATAAATGACATTAATCAAGGATTTGATAGACTTCAACTAGGCATCATACTCAATACAGATCATAGAAAAAAATCATAATTTTAAAATCAAACATGGAAAACGAACCTTTATTTACCAACGATGCTATTGTATTCGGAATTCTAATGCTTTCACTTGGATTTGTCTTCTATACTGAAAGCATAAAAAAAGGATTTTGGTCGCAATTTTATAAGATAGTTCCTGGCGTATTAATGTGTTATTTAATTCCTGCCATTTTTAACTCTCTAGGTATAATTTCTGCAGATATATCAAAAGCATACTATATCGCTAGTCGTTATTTATTACCAGCCTCTTTAGTTTTAATGACGTTAAGTATCGACTTAAAAGCTATTTTTAATTTAGGTCCTAAAGCATTAATTATTTTTTTTACAGGTACCATAGGTATAATTATAGGTGGACCAATCGCTATTCTTTTAATCTCTATTGTTTCTCCAGATACAGTTGGAGGAATTGGTTTTGATGCTGTTTGGAGAGGTTTATCTACCTTGGCTGGAAGTTGGATTGGTGGTGGTGCAAATCAAGCTGCCATGTTAGAAATTTATGAGTATAATCCTCAAAAGTATGGAGGAATGGTATTAGTTGATATTGTTGTCGCTAATGTATGGATGGCCGTTTTATTAATTGGCATAGGTAAAACAGATAAAATTGACCATTGGTTAAAAGCCGATAATTCTGCGATTGAAAAATTAAAAGATAAGGTTAGTTCATTTGCTGCTAGTGTTACACGAAATCCTAAATTAACAGATTTAATGATAATATTGGCTTTAGCTTTTGGTGCCGTGGGTATCGCACATTTTGGAGCTGACGTTATTTCTTCATTCCTTAAGAATAATTTTACTGTAATTTCAGACAAATCATCTGCTTTATCCTCTTTCTCTTCTAAGTTTTTCTGGATGATAACAATAGCAACTATTATAGGAATTTCACTTTCTTACACCAAAGCTAAGAACTATGAAGGCGCTGGTGCTAGTAAAATTGGTAGCGTATTCATTTATATTTTAGTAGCAACTATTGGTATGAAGATGGATTTATCTAAAATCATAGAAAACCCTGGTCTAATAGCAATTGGATTTGTTTGGATGACTATACACGCACTTTTATTAGTCTTAGTGGCTAAAATCATTAAAGCTCCTTATTTCTTTTTAGCTGTTGGAAGCCAAGCTAATGTAGGAGGAGCTGCAAGCGCACCAGTAGTGGCTGCTGCTTTTCATCCTTCTTTAGCTTCAGTTGGTGTACTTTTAGCTGTTTTTGGTTATGTTGTTGGAACCTATGGAGCCATTTTATGTACAATTTTAATGGAAATTGCCGCTAAAGTTTAGTAGAAATCTGCATATTTGCACTCGAAAATATTCGATTACATGAAACAATTTATAACTATTATTACCCTTCTATTAGTGTTTATTTCTTGCTCAAAGGAAAAAACAGGCAATATGATTGTTAAGGGAGAAATTAAAGGTCTAAAAAAAGGAACACTTTATTTACAGAAAATGAAAGATACGGCCTTAGTTTCGATTGATTCTGTTCAGTTATTTGATAACAATAAGTTTATTCTTTCTGATAATGTAGATTCACCAATTATGTACTATTTAACATTGAGTGGAAATACTGGTCAGAAAAGACTAATGTTTTTTGGAGAAAAAGGAGAAATTACAATAAATGACAATGTAGAACAATTTGGCTTTAAACCTGAAATATCAGGTTCTAAAAATCAAGAGGTAATGAGTAAATTCAAAGAAGTTAATCAACGTTTTAAATTACAACGTCTAGATTTTATTGCTAAAGATATTGAAGCTAAAGCAAAAAAAGATCAGGCTCAAGTAGATAGTTTAGAAAAGGCTTACAAAAAATTAGTACGTCGTCGTTTTTTATTTACAACAAACTTTGCTATTGCTAACAAAGACTCAGAAGCTGCTCCATACATTGCTCTATCTGAATTATTTGATGCTAATATTTATTTGTTAGATACTATAAATAATAGCTTAACGGATAGAGTTAAAGCTTCTGACTATGGAAAGCGTTTACAAAAGTTCGTTAACGACATTAAGAAAAATGAAAAGCCTGAAAAGGAATAAAATTATAGTCCTTAATAACAAACAGAAATAGCAGAAATTATAATTTCTGCTATTTCTGTTTTAGAAAATTTTTATAAAATAAGAATCTTCTATTTTTACTCTATAATTTCTTCAATACTTCTTTTATTTCATTTATTGCTGCTCGTTTTGTATAATCTTCAGTAACGAACGCATATTTAATAACATTACGATCATCAATAACATATGTTGCTGCCATTGGTAATTCTCCAGAGGTATTATGATTGTACTTTCCTAAATCTATATTGAATTTTTCTGCATAAACTTTCTGTAGATCTTTAGATAATTCAAAAACTAAACCTACTTCTTTCCCTAATACATTATTAATATCACTCAAAACTTCAAAAGTTACTTCGTTTTTTTCAGCTGTAGTAAGAGAATTATCTGGTGTTTCTGGAGTAATAGCAATCAGGTTAGCCCCTAAAGTCTTAAAAGACGCTAATTCCTTTTCTAACGCTTGTAATTCTATATTACAATAAGGGCACCAGCCTCCTCTATAGAATGAAATAATAGTAGCTTTACTACCTCTAACTTCTTCTAATGAAAGCTCTTTTCCATTAATATTTGGTAAGTTAAATGATGGAAATGTACTTCCTTCTAATAGTGCTTTTTTAGAAATTTGTTTTTCTATTAATTTCCCAGTAGCGCCATCCATTATGTCTAAAATTGTCGCTGGTATTTTCTTTCTTCCTAGAGCTACTCTAGCTGCTAAAGTTTCTGTTAAGTTCATTTTTTTTTTAGATTTTCTTTTTCTTTTGTCTATGAAATTCAAAAAAAATTACAAAAAAACCGTTGAGACTTCTCAACGGTTTTTATAATTATTCTTCTTATGTATTTTAACGTTCTGAAGCTATATATTTATCAACTAAATTCTCTAATACATCCAATGGTAAAGGTCCGTTAGTTAATACCACGTCATGAAATTTTTTAATATCAAATTTTTCTACCAATGCTTTCTTTGCTTTCTCTCTTAATTCAATAATTTTTAACATTCCTATTTTGTAGGCAGTAGCCTGACTTGGCATTACAATATGACGTTCTACCATTTTTACGGCATCAGATTCTGCATTAGGAGTATTGTCTACATAGTATTTTATACCTTCTTCTCTTGTCCATTTTTTAGCATGAATTCCAGTATCGACAACTAAACGACAAGCTCTCCATAATTCCATTGCTAAGCGTCCAAAATCTGAATACGGATCACTATAAAATCCCATTTCTTTTGGAATAAACTCTGAATACAATCCCCACCCTTCAACATAAGCTGTATATCTTCCTAATTTTCTAAACATTGGTACATCTTTTAACTCTTGAGCAATCGCTATTTGCATATGATGACCTGGAATCCCTTCGTGATAAGCTAAAGCTTCCATTTGGTAAGATGGCATACTTTTCATATCATACATATTTGCATAGTAAGTCCCTGGTCTTGATCCATCAAGTGCAGGCTGTTGGTAGAATGCTTTTCCAGCAGATTTTTCTCTAAAACCTTCCACCGCTTTCACTTGTAAATCAGCTTTTGGTTTGGTGATGAATAATTCGTCTAATCGCGTTTTCATACTATCGATAATCTGTTCCGCCTTATCCATATACTTTTTTCTTCCTTTATCATTAGCTTCATAATAGAATTGTTCATCTTCTTTCATAAACTTAAAGAAATCTTGTAGAGCACCTTTAAAACCAACTTTCTCCATAATTTTTTTCATTTCATCATGTATTCTCGCTACTTCATTTAATCCTATATTATGAATTTCAGTTGCAGTTAAATTGGTTGTAGTTGTTCTTTTTAACGCGTTATTATAAAATGCTTCTCCGTTTGGAAATTTCCATGCTCCGTCATCGTCGGTAGCTATCTTCTCCTGTGCTTCTAAAGTTGTTATTAAGTTATTATAGCCTACTAAAACTCCTTCTAATAACGCTTTTTTAGCTTCGTCCACTAACCTTTTTTTCTCGTCGTCATTAATTGTTAGTTTTGAAACTTTAGTAGTAAAATCGTTAAAAAGCGTGCTATTCTCTTTTGAAGTGTCAAAAGGTTTTCCTTTTATTAAGTTTTTTGAATCTTCTAATACTTTAACGAAAACAAATTTTGGTATCATTATACCAGCCTTTTCTCTCTTCTTTAAATTATCTACCAATTGTTGAAACATTGGCTTTATTCCTTGTAAACGACTTATATAGTTTTCTGCATCTTTACTATTTTTTATTTGATGCATATTAATCAAGAATGCTGGAATCTCAGCTTGTGCACCATGCATTTGATTTACTGGATAAGAGTATAACCTGAATGCATCGTCTGCTATAGTATTTTCTAAACTTTGTTTGTACAGATCGTAACTTAATGTTGTTGCTTCATCCAAAGCCTTTACGTTTACAGAATCTGTAATCCATTTTAATTCCTTCTTTGTTAAGCTCAATTCTTTCTCTAAAAAAGTATCAGAAACATCATCCCATTTATCAGCATCTTTTTCCATACCTAAATATGTTTGATACATAGGATGACGATCTAACATTTCTTTAAATTGCTGTTGGAAGTGAGCATTTACTTTAGCAGATTCTTTTTCTTTAACTTCATCTGTAATTGTAGCTTCTTCTTTTTTTGTTTTACATGCAACCATCGTTAGTATTAATCCAATGGTAGCGTATCTTTTAATAGTATTAAATCTCATGATTAATTTATTTAATATCATAAAAGTAATAAGTATGAGCCAAAGTACCTCAAAAAGCTTTCTTCTTTATTTATACTTAATCAATAATATTCAAAAAAATATATACGTTCATGCTTCAGAATTACAAATATTGACAGTTTTCTAATTTGTAAAAAGGTAACAATAGCACAGTTAAGTACTAATAGATTATAAATTATTTACGCTAAAAAGGTCTGTAGATTCTTAAATTATATTATCTCTAAAATTGAAATACTTAGTAAGGAACACTTTCATAGTAGCTTTTCCCTAATAATATTGAAGAGTGTAACTATATCAAAGTATACTTTTTGAACATTAATTCTTATTCAAAAATTTTAACTTATAAAAACTAGAATTTAAAGTAGGATTATTTGAAGCGGTAACATACCTTATTGCTATTCAAAAAACAAGAGTAGTATTATCAACTTTAAGTAAAACGACCGATTAAAAAAGACTTACTTGTTCCTTTGTTTGGAAATATATCAATCAAAATATAAAATCTCATTTACAATACATAACGATAGTTTTAAAAGCCAAAGTAAAGAGTATTTAAAGAATATTATTTATAAAAAAACCGAAACAAATTGTTTCGGTTTTTACTTATGCTTCTCCAGTTGTTCCTCCAAAATTCATTGGTATTGGAGGCTGTTCGTAATCTTTAATTTCTCCGTTCATTTTCTCAAACTTTCTTATGTTTTCAGCCAATGCTTTAGCTAGGCGTTTTGCATGTTGAGGAGTTAGAATTATTCTAGATTTTACTTTTGCCTTTGGTACACCAGGCATAATATTAATAAAATCTACAATAAACTCTGAAGCTGAATGGTTAATAATTGCTAGGTTACTATATGTACCTTCTGCAATTTCTTGATCAAGTTCGATATTTAACTGTGGGTCTTTATTTTCTTCCATTTTATAATCAATTATAATGAAAAAGACCTCTTGTTGTAAGAGGTCTTTTCTAAAATTAAAACTATAATTTTTGTTCTATTTCATCTTTAGGACCTACGATAATATTTTCGTAGTGTCTAAGACCTGTACCTGCCGGAATACGCTTACCAACAATTACATTTTCTTTTAATCCTTCTAATGTATCTATTTTACCGTTAACTGCGGCTTCATTTAATACTTTAGTTGTTTCCTGGAACGATGCAGCTGAAATGAATGATTTCGTTTGTAACGAAGCTCTTGTAATACCTTGTAATACTTGTTCTGCTGTTGCAGGTTGAGCTTCTCTAGCTGTTACTAAGTTCTTATCTGCTCTACGTAAGATAGAGTTTTCATCACGTAACTGACGTGACGTTACTAATTGTCCCGCTTTTAATTCATCAGAATCACCAGCATCTTCAACAACCTTCATTCCATAGATTTTATCGTTTTCTTCGATAAAGTCATTTTTGTGTGCTAATTGGTTCTCTAGGAATAAAGTATCTCCTGAATCAATAATTTTAACTTTACGCATCATTTGACGTACTACTACCTCAAAGTGCTTATCGTTAATTTTTACACCCTGTAAACGATATACATCCTGTATTTCATTTACTAAGTATTCTTGAACTGCAGAAGGGCCTTTAATTCTTAAAATATCTGCTGGTGTTGTAGCTCCATCAGATAATGGCATCCCTGCTTTGATAAAGTCATTCTCTTGAACTAAGATTTGATTAGATAACTTTACTAAGTACTTTCTAATATCTCCTGTTTTAGATTCAACTATAATCTCACGATTACCACGTTTTATTTTCCCGAAAGATACAACTCCATCTATTTCAGCAACTACTGCTGGGTTAGAAGGGTTACGTGCTTCAAATAATTCGGTTACACGAGGTAAACCTCCTGTAATATCCCCTGCTTTTCCAGATTTACGCGGAATCTTAACTAATGTTTTTCCTTCTTCTACTTTATCTCCGTTTTCGATCATTAAATGAGCTCCAACAGGTAAACTATAAGAACGTAAAGCATTTCCATCTTCATCTTCAATAATAATAGATGGGATAATCTTTTTATTCTTAGAATCTGTAATTACTTTTTCTTGGAAACCTGTTTGTTCATCAACTTCAACAGAGTAATTAATACCTTGCTCTAAGTTATCAAACTTAACATTACCTCCAAACTCAGAAACAATAACTCCATTAAATGGATCCCATTGACATACAACTTGACCTTTCTTTATGCTCTTTCTCTCTTTTTCAAAGATGATAGAACCATAAGGTACATTGTTAGTACTTAATGTAATTCCTGTTTTCTTATCTGTAATCTTCATTTCCGCAGTACGAGAAATCACAATATCAACAACTTCTCCAGAAGCGTCTTTTCCTTGTACTGTACGTAAGTCTTCTATTTTGATGTTACCATCAAACTTCGCGATTAACTTATTCTCTTCAGAAATATTTCCTGCAACCCCACCAACGTGGAATGTACGTAATGTTAACTGCGTTCCTGGCTCTCCAATCGATTGTGCTGCAATTACACCTACTGCTTCACCTCTTTGTACTTTGCTTGCTGTTGATAAACTTTTACCATAACATTGAGCACAAATACCTCGTTTAGATTCACATGTTAAAGGAGAACGAACTTCTACTCTATCAATTCCTGAACTTTGAACAGCTTTTGCTAATTCTTCTGTAATTAACTCTCCTGCTTTAACTAAAACGTCTTCTGAATTAGGGCTGTATACGTCATGTAAAGAAACTCTACCTTCAATTCTATCAGCTAAAGATTCAACGATCTCATCGTTTTTCTTCAATGGTAAAATCTCTAAACCTCTTAGTGTACCACAATCTACTTCATTTACAATAACATCTTGAGAAACATCAACTAAACGACGAGTTAAGTATCCTGCATCTGCTGTTTTTAATGCGGTATCGGCTAATCCTTTACGAGCACCGTGCGTAGAAATAAAGTATTCTAAAATTGATAATCCTTCCTTAAAGTTAGATAAAATCGGGTTTTCAATAATTTCACCACCACCTGCTGTCGATTTTTTAGGCTTTGCCATTAATCCACGCATACCTGTTAACTGACGAATCTGCTCTTTCGATCCACGTGCTCCAGAATCTAACATCATAAATACTGAGTTAAATCCTTGTTGATCTTCACGTAATCGTTTCATAGATAATTCAGTTAATCTGTTGTTTGTAGAACCCCAAACATCAATCACCTGATTGTAACGCTCTTTCTGCGTTAACATACCCATGTTATAATTCATAATGATTCCGTCTACCTCTTTATTGGCTTCAGCAATCATTGTTTCTTTTTCAGCTGGTATAATGATATCTCCTAATGAGAAAGATAAACCTCCTTCAAAGGCATATCTATATCCCATATTCTTAATTTCATCTAAGAAATTACCTACAGCTGGTATGTTAGTAACTTTTAAAATACCACCGATAATTCCTCTTAATGATTTTTTCGTTAAAACTTCATTAATATATCCTGCAGCTTTTGGTACTTTCTCGTTAAATAAAACTCTACCAACGGTTGTTGCTATAATTTTAGTGACAGCTTTTCCATCCTCTACATCATGAGTTCGTACTTTTATACCTGCATTTAGGTCTACTCTTTCTTCATTTAAAGCTATAATTACTTCTTCTGGAGAATAGAATGTTAATCCTTCACCTTTGATAGGTACTTCAGGTGTTGATTTTCTCTCTTTAGTCATGTAATATAGGCCTAATACCATATCCTGAGATGGTACCGTAATTGGCGCGCCATTTGCTGGATTTAAGATATTATGAGAACCTAACATTAATAACTGAGCTTCTAAAATAGCTTCAGGCCCTAATGGTAAGTGAACGGCCATTTGATCTCCATCAAAATCGGCATTAAAGGCAGAACAAGCAAGTGGATGTAAACGTATTGCTTTTCCTTCAATTAATTTAGGCTGGAAAGCTTGAATACCAAGACGGTGTAATGTTGGGGCACGGTTTAATAAAACTGGGTGTCCTTTAATTACATTTTCTAAAATATCCCAAACAACTGGTTCTTTTTTGTCTATAATTTTCTTCGCAGATTTTACAGTTTTTACAATTCCTCTTTCAATTAATTTTCTAATTACAAAAGGCTTGTAAAGTTCTGCAGCCATATCTTTTGGCAATCCACATTCAAATAATCTTAACTCTGGTCCTACAACAATTACAGAACGTGCAGAATAATCAACACGCTTACCTAATAAGTTCTGACGGAAACGTCCTTGTTTACCTTTTAAACTATCAGATAAAGACTTTAATGGTCTGTTAGATTCTGTTTTAACTGCTGAAGATTTACGTGTATTATCAAATAAAGAATCTACAGATTCTTGTAACATACGTTTCTCATTTCTTAAGATTACTTCAGGAGCTTTAATCTCCATTAATCTTTTTAAACGATTATTACGAATAATTACACGACGGTATAAATCATTTAAATCTGATGTTGCGAAACGACCTCCATCTAATGGAACTAATGGACGTAATTCTGGTGGTATTACCGGAACTACTTTCATGATCATCCACTCTGGATTGTTTTCTCTATTTTTTTGAGAATCTCTAAATGCTTCAACTACATTCAAACGTTTTAAAGCTTCGTTTTTACGTTGCTTCGACGTTTCTGTATTTGCTTTATGTCTTAATTGATATGATAATTCATCTAAATCAATACGAGCTAATAAGTCTATAAGACATTCAGCTCCCATTTTTGCGATGAATTTATTTGGATCATTATCTTCTAAGTATTGATTTTCTTGAGGTATACTATCTAGAATATCTAAATACTCTTCTTCAGTTAAAAAATCAAGTTTTTGTAATGGTTCTCCTTCTGCATTTTTAGCGATACCTGGTTGAATTACTACGTAACGTTCGTAGTAAATAATCATATCTAACTTTTTAGATGGTAATCCTAATAAATATCCCATCTTGTTAGGTAATGATCTGAAATACCAAATATGCGCTACAGGAACAACTAGGTTGATGTGCCCTACTCTGTCTCTACGTACTTTCTTTTCTGTTACTTCAACTCCACAACGGTCACAAACAATTCCTTTATATCGAATTCTTTTATACTTACCACAAGCACATTCATAATCCTTTACAGGACCGAATATACGCTCACAGAATAAACCATCTCTTTCAGGTTTGTGCGTACGATAGTTAATTGTTTCAGGTTTTAACACCTCTCCTTTAGATGCTTCTAAAATAGATTCTGGTGACGCTAACCCTATTGAAATTTTGTTAAATTTCTTAACAGTGTATTTTTCGTTTTTTCTTGCCATAATAGTTTGCAAAATGCTTTAAGCTTTAAGCTTAAATTATAAAATTATATAAACACTGAAATCAGAGGTTAATTTACATTAACCTCTGATTATCTTTTATTCTTCTAATTTAACGTCTAATCCTAAACCTTTAAGTTCATGCATTAATACGTTAAATGATTCAGGTAATCCTGGCTCTGGCATTGGTTCGCCTTTAACAATACTTTCGTATGCTTTTGCTCTACCAAGTACATCATCTGATTTTACTGTTAAGATTTCTCTTAAGATACTAGATGCACCATATGCTTCAAGAGCCCACACTTCCATTTCTCCAAAACGCTGACCTCCAAACTGAGCTTTACCTCCTAATGGTTGCTGTGTAATTAATGAGTAAGGACCAATAGAACGCGCATGCATTTTATCTTCAATCATGTGTCCTAACTTAATCATATAAATTACACCTACAGTTGCTGGTTGATCGAAACGTTTTCCAGTACCTCCATCATATAAATACGTATGACCGAATCTTGGAATTTGAGCTTCATCTGTTAATGAATTAATTTCATCTAAAGATGCTCCATCAAAAATTGGTGTCGCATATTTTTGTCCTAATTTTAATCCTGCCCAACCAAGAACAGTTTCATAAATCTGACCAATATTCATACGAGATGGTACCCCTAATGGATTTAGTACAATATCAACTGGTGTTCCGTCTTCTAGGAAAGGCATATCTTCTTGACGTACAATACGAGCAACAATACCTTTATTTCCATGACGACCTGCCATTTTATCTCCTACTTTCAATTTACGCTTTTTAGCGACGTAAATCTTAGCTAATTTTAGAATTCCTGCAGGTAACTCATCTCCAACAGAGATTGTGAATTTTTCACGACGTAAAACTCCTTGTAAATCGTTTACCTTAATTTTATAGTTGTGAATTAACTCAACTACTAATTTATTTAAATCTTTATCTGTAGTCCATGTACCGTGTAAATGTGTAAAATCATCAACTGAATTTAACATTTTTTGAGTAAACTTTTTACCTTTTGGTAGTACCTCTTCTCCTAAATCATTGAAGATTCCTTGAGAAGTTTTACCACTAATCAATCCAAATAGTTTGTCTATCAAACGGATTTTTAAATCATCAAATTTAGATACAAATGATGCTTCTAAAGTTGCTATTGCTTCTTTATCACGTGCTCTCTTGTTCTTATCTTTAACTGCCCTTCTGAATAATTTCTTGTCAATTACAACTCCTCTTAAAGATGGTGAAGCTTTTAAAGATGCATCTTTAACATCTCCTGCCTTATCTCCAAAGATTGCGCGTAATAATTTTTCTTCTGGCGTTGGATCGCTTTCTCCTTTTGGAGTAATTTTACCAATTAAGATATCTCCAGGTTTAACCTCAGCACCAATACGAATCATTCCATTTTCATCAAGGTCTTTGGTCGCCTCTTCTGAAACGTTTGGAATATCATTGGTTAATTCTTCTGCTCCCAACTTTGTATCACGAACATCCAATGAATATTCATCGATATGTATAGAAGTAAAGATATCTTCTTTTACTACTTTTTCAGAAATTACAATTGCATCCTCAAAGTTATATCCTTTCCAAGGCATGAAGGCTACCTTCATATTTCTACCTAAGGCTAATTCTCCTTGTTGCGTTGCATATCCCTCACAAAGTACTTGTCCTTCTTGAACTCTATCACCTTTTCTTACGATTGGCTTTAGGTTAATGTTAGTACCTTGATTGGTTTTTCTAAACTTTATTAAATTGTATGATTTTTCATCTGAATCAAAACTAACAAGTCTTTCTTCTTCTGTTCTGTCATACTTAATGATTACTTTATTTGCATCTACATATTCTACAACACCATTACCTTCTGCGTTAATTAAGATACGAGAATCTTTTGCAACTCTACGCTCTAAACCAGTACCAACGATTGGTGATTCAGGTCTCAATAACGGTACAGCTTGACGCATCATGTTAGATCCCATTAATGCACGGTTGGCATCATCATGCTCTAAGAATGGAATTAAAGATGCAGAAATTGATGCAATCTGATTAGGAGCTACATCCATATAATTTACAACCTCAGGTGTAACTACTGGAAAATCCCCTTCTTCTCTTGCAATAATTTTATCTCTATCGATCTCTCCATCACCTTTAACAGGGATATTAGATTGAGCGAATTTCATTCCTTCTTCTTCTTCTGCACTTAAATAAATAGGTGTTTCAGAAGAAACTTTACCTTCTTCTACCTTCTTATAAGGTGTTTCAATGAATCCCATTGGGTTAACCTTTGCATAGACAGCTAAAGATGAAATTAATCCAATGTTTGGACCTTCAGGTGTTTCAATAGGACATAAACGACCATAGTGTGTGTAGTGAACATCTCGAACCTCAAAACCTGCTCTTTCTCTAGATAAACCACCAGGTCCTAAAGCTGATAAACGACGCTTATGTGTAATTTCAGCTAATGGATTTGTTTGATCCATAAACTGAGATAACTGGTTAGTTCCGAAGAATGAGTTGATTACCGACGATAATGTTTTTGCATTAATTAAGTCAATAGGTGTGAAAACTTCATTATCACGAACGTTCATACGCTCACGAATTGTTCTAGCCATACGTGCTAAACCAACTCCAAATTGACCTGCTAATTGTTCTCCTACTGTACGAACTCGACGGTTAGATAGGTGATCAATATCATCTACTTCAGCTTTAGAATTTATTAACTCAATTAAATATTTTACAATTGTAATAATATCATTTTTCGTTAATACTTTCTGACCTATATCTTCATTTAATTGAAGCTTAGTATTCATTCTAAAACGACCAACTTCACCTAAATTATATCTTTGCTCAGAAAAGAATAGCTTATCAATAATACCTCTTGCCGTTTCCTCATCTGGTGGTTCAGCATTACGTAATTGACGATATATGTGCTCTACAGCTTCTTTTTCTGAATTCGTAGGATCTTTTTGTAGTGTGTTATGTATAATAGCATAATCCCCTAACAAATTATCCTCTTTGTGTAGTAATATTGTTTTGGCTCCTGACTCTATTATTTCGTCTACATGTTCTTTTTCAAGAATAGTGTCACGATCAAAAATTATTTCGTTACGTTCGATTGAAACTACTTCACCAGTATCTTCATCTACGAAATCTTCATGCCAAGTTTTTAATACTCTTGCAGCTAATTTTCTACCTAGAACTTTCTTTAACCCAGCTTTAGAAACCTTGATTTCTTCTGCTAAATCAAAAATTTCTAAAATATCTTTATCTCGCTCAAAACCTATAGCTCTAAACAAAGTAGTAACTGGTAATTTTTTCTTTCTATCAATATAAGCATACATTACTTGATTGATATCTGTTGCAAATTCTATCCAAGAACCTTTAAAAGGTATAACTCTTGCAGAATATAGCTTTGTTCCGTTAGCGTGGAAAGACTGTCCAAAGAACACACCAGGTGAACGGTGTAATTGAGATACAACAACTCTTTCTGCACCATTGATAATAAATGTTCCTGAGCCAGACATATAAGGTATTGTACCTAAATACACATCTTGAACAATGGTTTCGAAATCTTCATGTTCAGGATCTGTACAGTATAGCTTTAATCTTGCTTTTAATGGAACACTATAAGTAAGACCTCTTTCGATACATTCTTGTATGCTGTATCTTGGAGGGTCGACAAAATAGTCTAAAAATTCTAAAACAAATTGATTTCTTGTATCTGTAATTGGGAAATTATCCATGAAGGTTTTATATAAACCTTCTTCTCCACGCTCATCAGCTTTTGTTTGTAATTGAAAAAAGTCTTGAAAAGACTTTATCTGGATATCTAGAAAATCTGGATATTCAGTTCCAATTTTTGATGATGCGAAGTTGATTCTTTCAGTAGTTTTTATCGTTGCCAAAAGAGTGCCTATTTTTAATTAAAAAAAATATTTTATTGAAAACCTTTTACAGTTTTTCTTGCAATTTTTTACTACTTAAATTGAAAATTAACATTTTAATAATCAATTTTAAGGACTTGCAAAAAAACACAAATTAATATTTGTGATTTAAACGAACAAATATATACACAAAATGGTTTAGGGCTGAAACTTAAACTTCAGCACCTAAACCTGTGTTGTATTATCCCACTAAAAAGTGTGGGGAGTTGTATTACTTTAACTCTACTTCAGCTCCTGCTTCTTCTAAAGATTTTTTAAGACCTTCTGCCTCATCTTTAGAAACACCTTCTTTAACTGGTGCTGGAGCGCTATCTACGATTCCTTTAGCTTCTTTTAAACCTAAACCAGTTAATTCTTTAACTAATTTAACTACTGCTAACTTAGAACCTCCTGCTGCTTTTAATATTACGTCAAACTCAGTCTGCTCTTCAGCTGCATCACCTCCAGCTCCACCAGCTGGTCCTGCTACTGCTACTGCTGCTGCTGCTGGTTCGATTCCGTATTCTTCTTTTAAAATATCTGCTAATTCAGTAACTTCTTTTACAGTTAAGTTAACTAATTGTTCTGCGAAATCTTTTAAATCTGCCATTTTAATTTGTTTTAATTTTTTATTATTAGTTTATTAGTGCGCTTATTTATTTATCTGATAAAGTCTTTAAAAGACCCGATAATGTACTTCCTCCTGATTGTAATGCTGAAACAACATTCTTAGCTGGAGATTGTAATAACATAACAATGTCTCCAATAAGTTCTTCACGAGATTTAATGTTAACTAAAGCATCTAGTTGATCATCTCCAACATAAACTGCTTCTTCAACGTATGCCCCTTTTAACAAAGGTTTATCAGACTTTTTTCTAAACTCCTTAATTACTTTTGCAGGTCCGTTTCCAGCCTCAGAAAGCATTAATGAAGTATTTCCTTTTAAAGTTTCAGGTAATTCACCGAAATCTTTATCAGAAGCTTCCATTGCTTTTTCTAACAATGTATTCTTTACAACAGCTAATTGTACATTAGCCTTAAAACATGCTCTACGTAAATTTGATGTAGTTGTTGCATCTAAACCAGAAATATCTGCTAAATATATAGTGCTAGTTTCTGCTAATTGTGCTGTTAAATCTTGTATTACTTGTGATTTTTCTTCTCTAGTCATGATCTATAAATTTAACTGCCTTACGACACAGATTTTTCATCTACAGCGATACTAGGACTCATCGTTGAAGACATAAATATGCTTTTGATGTAAGTACCTTTAGCCGCTGTTGGTTTTAATTTTAATAAAGTTTGAAGTAATTCATTTGCATTTTCAGCAATTTTTTCAGCATCAAAAGACACTTTTCCAATTGCAGCATGAACAATACCAGTTTTATCAACCTTAAAATCAATTTTACCAGCTTTAACCTCTTTTACAGCTTTTGCAACATCCATAGTTACTGTACCTGTTTTTGGGTTAGGCATTAACCCTCTAGGTCCTAAAACACGACCTAATGGACCTAATTTACCCATAACACTTGGCATAGTAATGATAACGTCAACATCTGTCCACCCTCCTTTGATTTTCTGAAGGTATTCATCTAATCCAACATAATCAGCTCCTGCAGCTTGTGCTTCTGCTTCTTTATCTGGAGTAACCAATGCTAAAACTTTTACATCTTTACCAGTTCCGTGTGGTAAAGTTACCACTCCACGAACCATTTGATTAGCCTTACGAGGATCTACTCCTAAACGTACAGCTAAATCTACAGATGCATCAAATTTTACATTTGTAATATCTTTAACTAAAGCTGATGCATCTTTTAAGTCATAAACCTTAGAGCTATCTATTTTAGCACGAGCTTCTTTTTGCTTTCTAGTAATTGCCATTTCTAAATCTCTTTTAAAGTTTATGCAGGTGCATCACCTGTTACTGTTAATCCCATAGAACGTGCCGTACCTGCAATCATTCTCATTGCTGACTCAACTTCGAAGGCATTCATATCAACCATCTTATCTTCAGCAATTCCTCTAATTTGGTCCCAAGACACTTTTGCTACTTTATTTCTGTTAGGCTCACCAGAACCTTTTTTAACTTTGGCCGCTTCCAATAATTGTACTGCAGCTGGTGGTGTTTTTACAACAAATTCGAAAGATTTGTCTGTATAAACTGTAATAACAACAGGTAATACTTTACCTTGTTTATCCTGTGTACGAGCATTAAACTGCTTACAGAATTCCATGATGTTAACACCGGCAGCACCTAAAGCGGGTCCAACTGGTGGCGACGGATTCGCAGCACCTCCCCT